>OMKS01000049.1_pt1 | contig 87340 bp, 84 predicted proteins | sample 1674721 | NCBI WGS metagenome assembly OMKS01 (sample SAMN06264996, study PRJEB25208) | sediment metagenome | isolation source: hot spring sediment | place: USA: California | collected 2014-09-02 | reverse complement strand
CCGAGATCTACACTATCCTCTTCGTCGGCAGCGTCAGATGTGTATAAGAGACAGAGGGGGGACAGGGGGCCTTCTCCTGGCGCGGTCATCGGCGTCCCCGCCTGTACCGCCCGGTCAGACTGGCGCAACAAGGTTAATCATTCGTTGCTTCTTCTGGCCGGAAATATCCCCGCCGGAGGCAGGGTTCGTCCTGGCGCGACGTCGGGGGTGTCAGGCGGAGGGGTCAGGCGGTCGCGGATCAGGGCCACCGGGTGGCGGCGCAGGGTGAAGCGCAGCGCGAGGTAATCCTCGACCACCTCTTCGGCTTCGCTCATGGCAGGCAGGGTGACGGGCGGTTCGGCGATGCCCTCGCCGTCGAGATCGCCTGTAAAGAGCGGCAGCGGTTTCGGGCTGGACAGCGCGCGCGCGGCCCAGAGCGCGGCGCGGCGGTCGATCCCCAGCCCGGCGAAGGCGTCGGCCTCGGCCAGGGCGGCGACCAGCGCGGGGGGCAGGCCGGCGCGGCGCCAGACATCCTCGACGCATGCATAGCCGTTGCCGCGGGCCGCGACGATCCAGGCGGCCTCCTCCTCGGGGATCGCCTTGATCTGGCGAAAGCCCAGCCGCAGGCAGAGCCTGCCCCGGTCGTCGGATTCCACGCTGTTGTCCCATTGGCTGGCATTGATGCAGACCGGGCGGATCTCGACCCCGTGTTCGCGGGCGTCGCGCAGGATCTGGGCGGGCGCGTAGAAGCCCATGGGCTGGGCGTTCAGCAGCGCGCAGGCGAAGATCGCGGGGTGGTGGCGCTTGAGCCAGGCCGAGGCGTAGACCAGCAGTGCGAAGCTGGCGGCGTGGCTTTCGGGGAAGCCGTAGGAGCCGAAGCCCTCGATCTGGGAAAAGCAGCGTTCGGCGAAGGCGCGGTCATGGCCGTTGCGCGCCATGCCCCTGAGGAAGCGGTCGCGGAATTCGGAGACATTGCCATGCTTGTTGAAGGTGGCGAGCGACCGGCGCAGGCGGTCGGCCTCGTCGGGTGAAAAGCCCGCGCCGGTGATGGCGATCTGCATCGCCTGTTCCTGGAAGAGCGGCACGCCCAGCGTCTTGGACAGCACCGCGCCCAGCGCGTCGGAGGGGAAGCTTACCTGCTCCTCGCCATTGCGGCGCCTGAGATAGGGGTGGACCATGTCGCCCTGGATCGGCCCCGGGCGGATGATCGCGACCTGAATCACGAGGTCGTAGAAGCAGCGCGGCCGCATCCGGGGCAGGAAATTCATCTGCGCCCGACTTTCGACCTGGAAGACGCCCAGCGAATCGGCACGGCAGAGCATGTCGTAGGTCGCCGGATCCTCGGGCGGGAGGGTGGCGAGGTCGAGCCGGTGGCCATGCTGGCGCTCGATCAGTTCGAACGCCTTGCGGATGCAGGTCAGCATGCCCAGCGCGAGGATGTCGACCTTGAGGATGCCCAGCGCGTCGATATCGTCCTTGTCCCAGCAGATCAGGGTGCGCCCCTCCATCGCGGCATTCTCGATCGGCACCAGTTCGTCGAGACGGCCTTCGGTGATGACGAAGCCGCCGACATGCTGGCCGAGATGGCGCGGGAAGCCCTGGATTTCCGCGATCAGGTCGAGCGTGCGGCGCAGGCGCGGGTCGGCGGGGTCGAGGCCGATCTCGCGCAGGCGGTGGTCGTCGATGGCGCCCGAGCCCCAGCCCCAGACCTGGCTGGACATGGCGGCCAGCGTGTCTTCGGACAGGCCCATGGCGCGGCCCACCTCGCGCACGGCGCGCTTGCCGCGGTAGTGGATGACGGTGGCGCAGAGCCCGGCGCGGTGGCGACCGTAGCGGTCATAGATGTGCTGGATCACCTCCTCGCGGCGCTCATGTTCGAAATCGACGTCGATATCGGGGGGCTCGCCGCGGGCCTCGGAGATGAAACGCTCGAAGACCATGGTGCCGATCTCGGGAGAGACGGAGGTGATGCCCAGGGCATAGCAGACTACCGAATTGGCGGCCGAGCCGCGGCCTTGGCAGAGGATGCCGCGGGACCGGGCGAAATCCACGATGTCGTGGACGGTGAGGAAATAGGGTTCGTAACGCAGTTTCGCGATCAGCGCGAGTTCATGGGCGAGCATGGCCTGCACCCGGTCGGAGGCGCCGTCCGGGTAGCGGCGGGCCAGGCCTTCGCGGGCGAGGCGGGCGAGCCGCGCGGCGGCGGTTTCGCCCTGCGCGCCTTCGGACGGGTATTCGTAGCGCAGCTCGTCCAGCGAGAAGGTGCAGCGCGCGGCGATCTCGGCGGTGCGGTGGACGGCGGCTTCGTGACCGGCGAAGAGGCGCAGCATCTCGGGCCCGCTGCGCAGGCGCTGTTCGGCATTGGCAAGCGCTGCATGGCCCAGATCCTCGACCCGGCAGCCCCGGCGGATCGCGGTCAGCACATCGGCCAGCCGTCGGCGGCGGCCGTGATGCATCAGCGGGGCGGCCGAGGCGATGGCGGGCAGGCCGATCGCGCGCGCGAGGGAGGCGAGCCGGTCGAAGCGGGCGGCGTCCTGCCCGTCATAGGTGGGCGCCATCAGGAGCGACACCTGTCCGGGGAAGCGGCGCGTCAGCCGCTGCGCCTGTGGCCGCCATTCGCCCGCGCCGCGCCGCGAGGTCGGGGCCTGTGGCGGGTGGAGCAGGATTTCGAGGCCGTCGCCCCAGTCCAGCAGGTCGTCGAACGTCAGCGTGCAGCCGCCCTTTGCCGCCCGCAGCCTGCCGATGGAGAGCATCCGGCAGAGCCGTCCCCAGGCGGCACGGTCGCGCGGCAGGACGGTCGCGGTTAGCCCGTCGGTCAGCACCAGCCGCGCGGCGGGCAGCAGGCGCGGCACGGTATGGATCGGGGCCGAGGGCGGGCGGGGCAGATGGGCGGGGCAGGGCGGGCCGATCGGCGCGGCCGCCTGCACCAGCGCCACCTCGCGCGCGATCTCGCGCGCCGCGACATGCGCCCGCACCAGCCCCGCGACCGAGTTCTCGTCGGCGATGGCCAGCGCCGCGATGCCCAGAATCGCGGCACGCTGCATATGCTCCTCGGGATGCGAGGCGCCGGTCAGGAAGGTGAAGTTGGAGCTGGCGGAAAGTTCGGCGAACATGGCGAGTCGGGAGTATATTCACGTTTTGTTCCAGATTGGAGTCCCGATTGCCCGGATCCGGGGCGGGCGCGGGCCGGTAACCTTTGCAGACTGGCGTCACGCCCGTTTTGGCGCTACACTCGCCCCCAGACCCGGAAAACGGGCAAGAGCAGAGGCAGTCGAGGCAGTACGCCCATGACGGAAATGGTCTACGGGACCGCGCCCATTCGCGCGGGCGAACCGGTCTTGCCGCGTTGGTGGCGGACGGTCGACAGATGGGCGATCTCCTGCATCCTGGTGCTGTTCGGGGTCGGACTGTTGCTGGGGCTGGCCGCCTCGCCGCCGCTGGCGACCAGGCACGGGCTGGACGCTTTCCACTATGTCGAGCGGCAGATGCTGTTCGGAGTGCTGGCGCTGGGCACGATGATGCTTGTCTCGATGATGTCGCCGGACATGGTGCGCAGGCTGGGCGTGATCGGCTTTCTGGGCGCGCTCCTGGCGCTGGCCTTGCTGCCGGTCCTGGGCACGGATTTCGGCAAGGGGGCGGTGCGGTGGTATTCGCTGGGCTTTGCCAGCGTGCAGCCCTCGGAATTCCTGAAACCCGGTTTCATCGTGCTGGCCGCCTGGATGCTGGCCGCGGCGCAGGATCTGAACGGCCCGCCGGGACGCATGATGTCGCTGGGCGTGACGCTGGTGGTGGTGCTGTTCCTGGCTCTCCAGCCCGATTTCGGGCAGGCGGCGCTGATCCTGTTCTCCTGGGGGGTGATGTATTTCGTGGCGGGCGCGCCGTTCCTGCTGCTGGTCGCCGTGGCGGGCACGGTGGTTGCGGGCGGCACGCTGGCCTATCAGGGGTCCGAGCATTTCGCCCGCCGCATCGACGGCTTCCTGTCGCCCGAGATCGACCCGCGCACGCAGCTCGGCTATGCGGTGAACGCGATCCAGGAGGGCGGGTTCTTCGGCGTGGGCGTGGGCGAGGGGCAGGTGAAATGGTCGCTGCCCGATGCCCATACCGATTTCATCATCGCGGTTGCGGCCGAGGAATACGGCCTCGTGCTGGTGGCCGCGATCATCGCGCTTTACACGGTGATCGTCGTGCGCTCGCTGTTCCGGCTGATGCGCGAGCGCGACAGCTTCATCCGGATCGCGGGCACGGGGCTGGCCTGCACCTTCGGCGTGCAGGCGCTGATCAACATGGGCGTGGCGGTGAAGCTTTTGCCCGCCAAGGGCATGACGCTGCCCTTTGTAAGCTATGGCGGCTCGTCGCTGGTCGCGATGGGGATGATGGTGGGCATGCTGCTGGCGCTGACGCGCAGCCGGCCGCAGGGCGAGATCGGCGACATCCTGCGCCGCCGGGGGCTGGCATGAGCGCGCCGCTGCTGGTCATCGCCGCGGGTGGCACCGGCGGGCACATGTTCCCGGCCCAGGCGTTGGCCGAGGCGATGCTGGCCCGCGGCTGGCGGGTGAAACTCTCGACCGATGCCCGCGGCGCGCGCTATGCAGGCGGCTTCCCGGCCGAGGTCGAGATCGCCGGCGTCCCCGCCGACAGCCTGGCGCGTGGCGGGGCGCTTGCGCGGATCGCGGCCCCCTTCCGGCTGGGCGCGGGCGTTCTGGCGGCGCTGGTGAGCATGCTGCGCGATCGTCCGGCGGTGGTGGCGGGCTTTGGCGGCTACCCGTCCTTTCCGGCGCTGAGTGCGGCCATCGCGCTGAAACTGCCGCGGATGATCCACGAACAGAACGGCATCCTCGGCAAGGTCAACCGGCTTTACGCGAAGAAGGTGCACGCCATCGCCTGTGGCACCTGGCCGACCGACCTGCCGGACGGCGTCGAGGGCTGGCACACCGGCAACCCGGTGCGCGCCGCGGTGATGGACCGCGCGGGTGCGCCCTATATCCCGCCGGGCGATTACCCGATGAGCATCGTCGCCATCGGCGGCAGCCAGGGCGCGCGGGCGCTGTCGGACAATGTCCCCGCCGCCATCGCCGCGCTGCCCGGCCACCTGCGCCGCCATGTCCGCGTGTCCCACCAGGCCCGTGAGGAGGATCTCGCGCGGGTCGAACTGGCCTATGCCGAGGCGGGCATCGAGGCCGAGGTGCGGCCCTTCTTCGAGGACATCCCCGCGCGTCTGGCCGAGGCGCAGCTGGTCATCAGCCGCGCGGGCGCCTCGTCGATTGCCGACATCTCGGTGATCGGGCGGCCCTCGATCCTGATTCCATACCCTTACGCGACGGGCGACCACCAGACCGCGAACGCGCGCGGTCTGGTCGAGGCGGGGGGCGCGATCCTGATCCCGGAATCAGCCCTTGACCCCGCCAGGTTGGCAGAGCAGATCGCCACGGTTCTCGAACAACCCGAAGGGGCCATGCGCATGGCCCATGCCGCGCTGTCCTGCGGACGGCCCGATGCAACCGAGCGGCTGGTCGAGATTGTCGAGGCATTGGGCGGAACGGGGGCAGAGACATGAACATTCAGCGGGGACTTGAGTGGATGAGCGCGGCGACCAAGCTTCCGACCGATGTGGGGCCGATCCATTTCGTGGGCATCGGCGGGATCGGCATGTCGGGCATTGCCGAGGTGCTGCTGAACCTGGGCTACCGGGTGCAGGGCTCGGATCTGAAGGGCTCGAAGATCACCGACCGGCTGAGGGCGATGGGCGCCACCATCTTCGAGGGCCAGCGCGCCGAGAATCTGGGCGGCGCGGCGGTCGTGGTGATTTCCTCGGCGATCAAGCCGGGCAACCCGGAACTTGACGCCGCGCGGCTGGCGGGCCTGCCGGTGGTGCGCCGGGCCGACATGCTGGCCGAGCTTATGCGGCTGAAATCGAATGTCGCGGTCGCGGGCACCCATGGCAAGACCACGACGACCACCATGGTCGCCACGCTGCTGGATGCGGGGGGGCTGGATCCGACGGTCATCAATGGCGGGATCATCCATGCCTATGGCTCGAACGCGCGGCTGGGGGCGGGCGAATGGATGGTGGTGGAGGCCGACGAAAGCGACGGCACCTTCACCCGGCTGCCCGCCACCATCGCCATCGTGACCAATATCGACCCCGAGCATATGGAGCATTGGGGCGATTTCGACCGGCTGCGCCAAGGCTTTCACGATTTCGTTTCGAACATCCCGTTCTATGGGCTGGCGGTCTGCTGTACCGACCATCCCGAGGTGCAGGCGCTGGTCGGCCGCGTCACCGACCGCCGGGTGGTGACCTTCGGTTTCAACGCGCAGGCCGATGTGCGCGCGGTGAACCTGACCTACAAGGCGGGCGTGGCGCAGTTCGACATCGCGTTGCAGGCCGAGGATGTCCTGATCGAGGGCTGCACCCTGCCGATGCCGGGCGATCACAACGTCTCCAACGCGCTGGGCGCGGTGGCTGTCGCCCGCCATCTGGGCATGAAGGGCGACGAGATCCGCGCGGCGCTGGCGGGCTTTCGCGGCGTGAACCGGCGCTTTACCAGGGTCGGAGAGGTCGGCGGCGTCACCATCATCGACGATTACGGCCACCATCCGGTGGAAATCGCCGCCGTGCTGCGGGCCGCCCGCCGGGCCACCACGGGGCGCGTGATCGCGGTGCACCAGCCGCATCGCTACACACGGCTTCATTCGCTGTTCGAGGAGTTCTGTACCTGCTTCAACGATGCCGATGTGGTCGGCATCGCCGAGGTCTATGCCGCGGGCGAGGAGCCGATCCCCGGCGCCAGCCGCGACGATCTGGTGGCGGGCCTGATCCGCCACGGCCACCGCCACGCCCATGCAATCCTGTGCGAGGACGATCTGGAACGGCTGGTCCGCGCCGAGGCGGGCCCGGGCGACATGGTGGTCTGCCTCGGCGCCGGCACGATCAGCGCCTGGGCGAACGGGCTGCCGAAACGGCTGGGGGGGTAAGGGCGCGGGGCGATGGTCGAGATTGCGGAGATCAGGGACGAAAAGACGTTCCGGGCCTGGCTCGACCAGAAAGATCTGCCGCAAGAGGCGATGGTGGCCCTGGCCTATCGGGCGGCAATGCGGGTTTTGCCGGTGTGGTGGTCCGGGGTTGAGACTGCGGACCGGGCGCGCGCGCATGAGTTGACGCCGCTTCCGGTCTGCCGCGTGCTCTTGACATCGGGAACCTGTGCCTGCGCGGAGGATCCCGATGTCAAAGGCCGGCTCGCCGACGACGCCGCCGCCTTCGCCGTCTGGGCTGCGCAGCGCGAGGATTGCGCTGCGGGTGCCGATGTGCCGCGGCTCATGGCTGCACCGCTGTGGCACGCGGCCGAGCGGCCCTTGGACGAGACATGGCAGCCCCTCCGCGCCAAATACCCGCCCGGCGGAGATCACCCCTGGGCCTTCTGGATCGACTGGTATCAACCCGCCCTCGACGGCACCGAGACCCGCTGGGACCTGCTGCGCAGGATCGCGCAGATTGGCGACGCCATCTGGCAGGCCGGCCCCGACGCCGTCGCCGCCGAAATCGCGCGGTTGCAAGGGGGCGCGCGCACCCTGCTGTCGCAAGCCTACCCGGTCGATTTCACCTTCGACGCCTTGCAACGCGTCATGCGGATGGTGGGCATTGACGATGACACTGTCCATCTGCGCGACCCGGCCGTGGTGCAGGCCTTCCTCGACGATTGCGAGGAGTTGCGCGACACGTTGCGCAACTTCAACGATTTCGTGTTCGATCTGAAAGCTGGGGGCAATTTCGCCGCTGTGCTGCACCGGGCCGCGAACAAAGTGCCGGACGAATTGCAGCGCACGGAAGACGGGACCCATCTGCGCGCGCGTCACCTTGTGCGCCTGTGCGGTCGGATAGAGGCCTTTTCCAAGCAAGAAAAGGCGCGCGCCGATCTTGGGGAAACCCTGTCCGGTATGGCCGATGATGCGCTTTCCCTCATGCGCAGCGTGACACGCAAGCATTTCGGGCCGTCCCATACCGCGCTGGCCCCCTTGGCGGAGTTGTCGCTGGACCATGTCGATCAGGACGCGGTGGTCGCGCTGTTCGACGACGTGATCGCGCGGATGGAATCCTCGCCCTCGGACGATCTGGTGGCGCTGGATCAGGACGGGTTGAATGTCTTTCGCGACATGCTGCGCGAGGTGAAAGAATTTCGCGCCGCGATTGCCGAAGCCTCGACCGACGCGTTCCGCGAGGTGCTTGAGGACCGATTTGCCGAAAGCCTTGGCAGCACGGGGCTGGCGCTGGGCAGGTTCATCGAGACATCCTCCGAGGCCGCAGGCAAGGCCGGAGCAGCGGTGGACCGGGCGGACCGGCAGTTCAAGCGGGTGAAATCGCTGGCCGATATCGTCGCGGCGATCCGCAGCGCCCTCGAGTCCTTGGGGGCATCGGATGACCCAAACCCTCAAGCGGCGCATCGAGCCTGGCCTTCTGACGGCTTACGGGGTGGGGGTGATCGTGGGGGCGGGCATTTATGTGCTTGTCGGCGCGATTGCGGGTGTGGTGGGGGTGTGGACGCCGCTGGCCTTCCTGCTGGCGGCGCTGGTCGCGGCGCCTGCGGCGCTGTCCCATGCGGAACTCTCGGCGCGCATCCCCGAGGCCGCGGGCGAGGCGTCCTGTGTCGAGCAGGCGCTGGGGCTGCACGGGCTGGCGGTGGCGGTGGGACTGGCTATCGTGCTGGCGGGCACGATTTCGGCCGCGGCGGTGCTGCGCGGCGGCACGGGCTATCTGGTGGCGGTGCTTGGCCTGCCTTTCGCGCCGCTGATGCTGGCGCTGGGGGGCGGGCTGGTGCTGGTGGCGGTGCTGGGGGTTCTGGAAAGCCTTGTCCTGGCCGCGGTGCTGACGGTGGTGGAACTGATCGGGCTGGGGCTGGTGGTCTGTGCCGGGCTCCTGGCCGCGCCGGTGGAGGACTGGATCCGGCCGGGCCCCTTGCCGCTGGCGGGGCTGGGGCTGGCCACGGTTCTGGCCTTCTTCGCCTTCATCGGTTTCGAGGACATGGTGAACATGGCCGAGGAGGTCGCCGACCCCGCCCGCATATTGCCGCGCGCGATCCTGCTGGCGCTGGCGATCACGACGCTGGTCTATGCGGTCGTGTCCATCGTGACCCTGCGCGCTGTGCCCGTGGCCGACCTGGCCGCGAGCGAGCGCCCGCTGGCGCTGATCTGGGAGCGGGGCACGGGCGGGTCGGCGGGGTTCCTGTCGCTGATCGCGGGGGCGGCGGCGCTGAACGGGGTGCTGGCGCAGGTAGTGATGGCCGCGCGCGTGCTGTTCGGGCTGGGCCGGAGCGAGGCGCGGCTGGCGGCATTCCACCATGCCCATCCGCGGTTTGGCACGCCAGTTCTGGCAACGCTTGTCGTGGGTGGCGCGGTGCTGGTCGCGGCGCTTGTGCTGCCGGTCGCGGCCCTTGCGGGGGCGAGTTCGGTCGTGCTGCTGATGGTGTTCGCGGTGGTGAACCTGTCGCTGATCGTGCTCAAGCGCCGCGCGCCCGAGGCGCCGTTCCGGGTGCCCGCCTGGGTGCCCTGGGCGGGTCTGGGCGGGGCGCTTGCGGCGCTGGTGCTGTCGCTTGGGGGGCTGGCATGAGCGGGGCGGGGGACATCCGTCGCGCGGAGAAGGAGGCCACGCCATGACCGTTTCGCTGATCCTGGCCTGTCTGTGGATCGTTGTCGCGGCCGGGCTGGGGATGCTGCCTCGGCGGTATCACTGGCCCGCGGCTTATGGGCTGATCGCGCTGGGCATCCCGCTGCTGGGGTATGTCACCTATCAGAACGGCCCGATGCTGGGCATGGTGGCGATGGCGGCGGGGGTGTCGGTGCTGCGCTGGCCCACGCTTTACCTGCTGCGCTGGCTCGCGCGTCCCCTGCGCCGCGGCCGGCGCGAGGAATGACCGTATTGCTGGTCTTTGCCGGTTGGGCGGCGGGGCCGATCGTGGTCTATGCTGCGCTGTCGCACGGGTTGCGCCGGGCCTTGCCCGAATTCCTGGCGCTGATCGGGGGCTATTCGGTCTTCGTCCGGCTGACCTGGGCGGCGCTGGTCCGCGTTGCGGGCGGTCCGGTTGCGCCGATGTCGGTGATCGGCCCCTGGGCGGGCGTTGCGGTGCTTTCGGGGCTGCTTTATGCCCTCGGCGCATGGATCGGACGCGACAGATGACCCCGATGCCCGCCGCGCGCGGCAGCCTGACACCGGGCCGGCCGCTGGCCGATCTGACCTGGCTGCGCGTGGGCGGGCCGGCGGACTGGCTGTTCCAGCCTGCGGATGCCGAGGATCTGGCCGCCTTCCTCGCCGCCTTGCCCGCCGATGTGCCGGTATTTCCGATGGGGGTGGGCTCGAACCTGATCGTGCGCGATGGCGGGATCCGCGGCGTCGTGATCCGGCTGGGCCGCGCGTTCAATGGCATTTCCATCGAGGGGTGCCGCGTGCGTGCCGGGGCGGCGGCGCTGGATGCCCATCTGGCGCGGCGTGCGGCCGAGGCAGGCGTGGACCTGACATTCCTGCGCACCATTCCCGGTGCCGTGGGGGGGGCGGTGCGGATGAATGCGGGCTGCTACGGGCGCTATGTGGCCGATGTCTTCGTCTCGGCCCGGGCGGTGACGCGGGATGGCCGGATCGTGATGCTGGACGCAGCCGATCTGGGCTTTCGCTATCGCCAGACCGACCTGCCCGAAGGCTGGGTGCTGATCGAGGCCACATTCGAGGGACCGCAGGGCGATCCTGACGCGCTGGAGGCGGCGATGGCCGATCAGATCGCGAAACGCGACGCGAGCCAGCCCACGAAGGAGCGCAGCGCGGGGTCCACCTTTCGCAACCCGGCGGGGTTCAGTTCCACGGGGCGGGCGGATGACAGCCACGCGCTGAAGGCCTGGACGCTGATCGACGCGGCGGGGATGCGCGGCGCGCGACGGGGCGGCGCGCAGATGTCGGAGAAGCATTCGAATTTCCTGATCAATGCCGGGCGGGCAAGTGCGGCGGATCTGGAAGGGCTGGGCGAGGAGGTCCGAAAAAGGGTTTTTCAAAATGCCGGAATACAGTTAGAGTGGGAAATCATGAGGGTCGGCGAACCGGCCCCTGACAACGAATAGGCGAACGGGGCCGACAGACGCCCCGGGACAAGAGGCAAAGGTGGCGGGCAGGTCGAGCAGGACAGCCCTCCGCGTGGCGGTAGTGATGGGTGGCCCCTCGGTCGAGCGCGAGGTGTCGCTGTCTTCGGGGCGCGAATGCGCCCGGGCGCTGCGTGGGGAAGGTTTTGACGTCGTCGAGATCGACGCCGGGCAGGATCTGCCCGCGCGTCTGGACGAGTGTGCCCCCGATGTCGTGTTCAACGCGCTGCATGGCCGCTGGGGCGAGGATGGCTGCGTGCAGGGCCTGCTGGAGTGGCTGGGCCTGCCCTATACCCATTCGGGCGTTCTGGCCTCGGCGCTGGCGATGGACAAGCAGCGGACCAAGGAGGTCTATCGCGCCGCGGGTCTGCCGGTGGTGGACAGCGTGATCGCGCGCAAGGCCGAGGTCGGCGCGCACCATGTCCTGCCGCCGCCCTATGTGGTCAAGCCCAACAACGAGGGATCCTCGGTCGGCATCCATATCGTGCTGGCCGATGCGAACACGCCGCCGCGGATGGGCGAGGACATGCCTGATCTGGTCATGGTCGAAGCCTATGCACCGGGCCGGGAGTTGACCGTGACCGTCATGGGCGACCGGGCGCTGAGCGTGACCGATATCCTGACCGACGGCTGGTACGATTATCACGCGAAATACGCGATGGGCGGCTCGCGCCATGTCGTCCCGGCCGAATTGCCCGGCGAGGTTTTCGATGCCTGTCTGGATTACGCACTGCGCGCCCATCGCGCGCTGGGCTGCCGGGGGCTGAGCCGCACGGATTTCCGCTGGGACGAGGCGCGCGGGCTGGACGGGCTGATCCTGCTGGAGACGAACACGCAACCCGGCATGACGCCCACCTCGCTGAGCCCAGAACAGGCGCGTCATTGCGGGATATCGTTCGGCGCGCTCTGCCGCTGGATCGTGGAGGATGCCTCATGTGCGCGGTGATCCTGCCGCCGCGCGATCCGGCGCCCTCGCGGTTGACCTACCGGATGCAGCGGCTTTGGCTGACGCCGCTGTTCCGGCTTGCGGTGCTGCGCGGGCTGCCGCTGGCGGCGGTTTTGGCGATCCCGGCGCTGTGGTTTTCCGATGCCGACCGGCGGGCCGAGGTCGCGGGGCAGATCGCCGACATTCGCCGCCAGGTCGAGACGCGGCCCGAATTCATGGTCAAGCTGATGGCGGTCGAGGGCGCCTCTGCGCTGATCGATGCGGAGATCCGCGAGATATTGCCGCTCGACTTCCCGGTATCCTCCTTCGATCTGGACCTGCAGCATATGCGCCGGACGGTCGAGGCGCTGGATGCCGTGGAGACCGCCGAATTGCGGGTGCGCCCGGGTGGCGTGCTGGAGCTGAAGGTGGTCGAGCGGGTTCCGGCGGTGGTCTGGCGGGGGGCCGCGGGGCTGGAACTGCTGGATGCGCTGGGCAACCGGGTCGCGCCGATCGAGACGCGCAGCCTGCGCGCCGATCTGCCGCTGATCGCGGGCGAGGGCGCGCAGCGTGCGGTGCCCGAGGCGCTGGCGCTGGTCGCGGCCGCCGCGCCGATCGAGGAACGGCTGCGCGGGCTGGTGCGGGTAGGCGAACGGCGCTGGGACGTCGTGCTGGACCGCAACCAGCGCATCCTCTTGCCCGGGCAGGACGCGGTGGCGGCGCTGGAGCGGGTGATCGCGCTGGATGGCGTGACCGACATGCTGGGGCGCGACATCGCGGTGGTCGATCTGCGCAATCCGGGGCGGCCGACGGTGCGGCTGGCGCCGGACGCGGTCGAGGAATTCAGGAAGATCAGAAGATCAGGGGCAGGAGCGATCAACGGATGACTGATCTCTACCAGGCGCAGCGGGCGATGCGGCGGATGCGCAAGCAGGCGATGGACCGGGGCGTGATCGCGATCCTGGATGTGGGCAGTTCCAAGATCGCCTGCCTTGTGCTGCGCTTTGACGGCATCCGGCCGGTGGGCGGCGTCGAGCAGATCGGCGCGCTGGCGGGCCAGTCGCGGTTCCGGGTGATCGGCGCGGCGACGACACGTTCGCGCGGGGTGCGTTTCGGCGAGATCCACGGCATGCACGAGGCCGAGCGCGCGATCCGCACCGCCGTTCAGGCCGCGCAGAAGATGGCGCAGGTGCGGGTGGATCATGTGATCGCCTGTTTCTCGGGGGGCGAGCCGCGCTCCTACGGGCTGGACGGGCAGGTGGAGCTTGCCGACAGCATGGCGACCGAGGCCGATATCGCGCGTGTGCTGTCGGCCTGCGAGATGCCCGATATCGGCCCGGGGCGCGAGGTGCTGCATGCCCAGCCGGTGAATTTCGCACTGGACCATCGGTCGGGGCTGGTCGATCCGCGCGGGCAGACCGGCAACCGGCTGGCCTGCGACATGCATCTTCTGAGCGTGGATGCGGGCGCGATCCAGAACCTTGTGCAATGCGTCAAGCGCTGCGACCTGGAACTGGCGGGGCTGGCCAGTTCGGCCTATGCCGCGGGCCTGTCGGCGCTGGTCGAGGACGAACAGGAACTGGGCGCGGCCTGCATCGACATGGGCGGCGGGGCCACGGGGCTGTCGATCTTCATCAAGAAGCACCTGATCTATGCCGACAGCGTGCGCATGGGCGGCGAGCATGTCACCTCGGACATTTCCAAAGGGCTGCATGTGCCGGTCGCCACGGCCGAGCGGATCAAGACGCTGCATGGCGGCGTGGTCGCGACCGGGGTGGACGATCGCGAGATGATCGACCTGGGCGGCGACAGCGGCGATTACGAGCGCGACACGCGGCGGATCAGCCGGACGGAACTGATCGGCATCATGCGCCCGCGGGTCGAGGAGATCCTGGAAGAGGTGCGCGTCCGGCTGGATGTGGCGGGGTTCGATCATCTGCCCTCGCGCCAGATCGTGCTGACGGGCGCGGGCAGCCAGATCCCGGGCCTCGACGGGCTGGCGGCGCGCATCCTGGGCCAGCAGGTGCGTTTCGGCCGACCGCTGCGCATCCAGGGCCTGCCGCAATCGGCCACGGGGCCGGGATTCGCGGCCTCTGTGGGCTTGTGTCTGTTCGCGGCCCATCCGCAGGACGAATGGTGGGATTTCGACATCCCCGCAGAACGCTACCCGGTGCGCTCGTTGAAGCGGGCGGTCAGGTGGTTCAGGGAGAACTGGTAACCGCGAAATGTGGCACGATAGGCGAAATCCCGCGTATCAACCTCAAGGCGGTTGCACATTTTGTGTGGGAACCGTGTTTTTTTGGTGACGATCTGTGAGCCCTTGCGTAGAATTGCGCAAGATTTAGGGGAAAACGCCCGGCGGGGCACTAGAAAAGACAGCAGGCGGAAAAACCAATGGCTTTGAACCTATCCATGCCCGAGCAAGACGAGCTGAAGCCCCGGATCACGGTCTTCGGTGTCGGTGGCGCAGGCGGCAACGCCGTCAACAACATGATCGAGAAATGCCTTGAGGGCGTCGAGTTCGTGGTGGCGAATACCGACGCACAGGCCCTCAAGCAGTCGAACGCGCCGCAGCGCATCCAGATGGGGGTCAGGGTGACCGAGGGTCTGGGCGCAGGCGCGCGGCCCCAGGTCGGCGCGGCCGCGGCCGAGGAATCCATCGAGCAGATCGTCGATCACCTCGCCGGGGCGCATATGTGCTTCATCACCGCGGGAATGGGCGGCGGCACCGGCACCGGCGCGGCCCCGATCATTGCGCAGGCGGCGCGCGAACTGGGTGTGCTGACGGTGGGCGTTGTGACAAAGCCGTTCCAGTTCGAGGGCGCCAAGCGGATGCGCCAGGCCGAGGAAGGCGTGGACGCCCTTCAGAAGGTCGTCGATACGCTGATCATCATCCCGAACCAGAACCTGTTCCGCCTGGCCAACGAGAAGACCACCTTTACCGAGGCGTTCTCGATGGCCGATGACGTTCTCTACCAGGGCGTCAAGGGCGTGACCGACCTGATGGTGCGGCCGGGTCTGATCAATCTCGACTTCGCCGATGTGCGCTCGGTGATGGACGAGATGGGCAAGGCGATGATGGGCACCGGCGAGGCCAGCGGCGAGGAACGCGCGATCCAGGCCGCCGAAAAGGCGATCGCCAACCCGCTGCTGGATGAGGTCAGCCTGAACGGTGCCAAGGGCGTGCTGATCAACATCACCGGCGGGTACGACCTGACGCTGTTCGAACTGGACGAGGCCGCGAACCGCATCCGCGATGTGGTGGACCCGGACGCCAACATCATCGTCGGCTCGACGCTGGATCCGGAAATGGAGGGCATGATGCGGGTGTCGGTTGTCGCCACGGGCATCGACGCGGCCGAGAAACCCGCCGAAATGCCGGTTCCGCGCCGCCCGATGAGCGAGCCTCTGCACCGGCCCGCGGCGGCGGCGCCCGCTGCGGCGCCCGCACCGAAGGCTGCGGAACCGGCCGAGACCCGCCCCGTTGCGGCGCAGTCCCCCGCGCAGGAGCCCTCGCTGTTCGAGGGGTTCGACCCGGCCGCCGCGGCGGCTGCGGCCCAGGCACCCGTGGATGCCGCGCCGGACGATGTTCCGCCGCCGGCCTACCAGCCTGCCGAAGAGATCGAGCCCGAAGCCGAGGCCGCCTTTGTCGCGCCGCGTCCGCGCGCGCCCGGTCAGCCGACGCCCGAGGCGATGGCGCGTCTCGAACGGTTGCGCGAGGCCGTCGGCAAGGCGGCGCCCCGCCAGGAGGGCAGCGCCCCGGTCACTGCCCAGCGCGCCGCGCCCCAGCCGCAGGCCGAGGAAGGCCGGGGCCGGTTCGGCATCGGCGGACTGATCAACCGGATGTCCGGCCATGGCCCCGGCGCGGCCGAACGCGGGCATTCCCCGAGCGTGCGCCATCAGCCCCCGGTCTATGGCCGCGGGCCTGCGCTGAACCATCGCGACGAGGAAGAGTTGGATCCCGAACAGGAACGCATCGAGATCCCCGCCTTCCTGCGCCGTCAGGCGAACTGAGCGGGCGTCGTCGCCGCAAGCATGTCGCAAGGGGCCGGGAAACCGGCCCCTTTCGCATGTGCGGCCTGTCACGAAATGGCGTTCCGCGCGGTAGATGCGTGATCCCGTGCGCGGCGCGGGCCGTGTCGGCGCCGCCGCTATTCCCCGAAAGAATCGGAAAATCATGGGGTTGCAGCCCGATCCTGCGGTGCCGATCGGTGCGGGCGGGATGTTTCACATGGTTGCAAAGTTTGAATTGTGTCCAAAACGGCGCGGGCCTAACTCTGATGTCATGGACCGGTCGAAGTCCGCAAAGAACATGAGCAGGTGGCCCCGTGCAGACGACGCTGAAATCCCCGATCACCTTTTCCGGCATTGGTCTGCATACGGGCCGCGCCGTTCGCATGAACGTGCATCCGGCCTCGGCCGAATACGGCATCTGGTTTCGCCGCACCGATCTGGACGGCGCGCAGGCGCTGATCCCCGCGCGTTGGGACGCGGTCGTGCCGTCGCGGCTCTGCACCAAGTTGGCCAATGGCCGGGCCGAGGTGTCGACGGTCGAGCATCTGATGGCCGCGCTGGCGGGCTGTGGCATCCATAACGCGCTGATCGAGATCGACGGCCCCGAAGTGCCGGTGATGGACGGATCGGCCCAGCCCTTCGTCGAGGGTTTCCTGTCGCGCGGGTTGCGCCGCCTGTCCGCGCCGGTGCGCGTGCTGCGCATCCTCGAACCGGTCGAGGTGAGCGAGGGCGATGCGCGGGCCAGCCTGTCGCCCGCCGACACGTTGGAGATCGATTTCGAGATCGACTTTGCCGACCGCGCCATCGGCCATCAGGCCAAGCGGCTGAGCATGGCCAATGGCGCCTTCCTGCGCGAGTTGAGCGACAGCCGCACCTTCTGCCGCAATGCCGATGTCGAGGCGATGCGCGCGGCGGGTCTGGCGCTGGGCGGTTCGCTGAAGAATGCCGTCGTGGTCGAGGGCGACCGGGTGCTCAGCCCCGGCGGTTTCCGCCATGCCGACGAGGCGGTGCGCCACAAGATGCTGGACGCGCTGGGCGACCTGGCGCTGGCGGCTGTGCCGATCCTTGGCCGCTATCGCGGCGAACGGGCCGGGCATGCGCTGACCAACCGGCTGCTTCGCGCGCTCTTTGCCCGTCCCGGTGCGTTCCGGCTGGTGACCTGTTCGCCGGCCGAGGCCGCCCGGCTGCCGGGGGCCTGCCTTGAGGCGGCCGACCTGCGCGCGGTCGCCTGAGGCGCGCTTTTTTCCGACCCAAAGGCGTTTTGCCTCCCGATTATCTGTGCTAGGACAGCCGCATAATCGCGCGCGGCGACCGCGCATGAACGGTGGTTGGACGATCCGAGGACGGGGTAGCGGGCAGATGGCGAAGCGCAGCATACGCATCCGGGCAGTAGGGGCGATCGTTCTCCTTGCGCTGACGGCCTCCTGCGGGGCGATCGGGTCGCGGCGCGAGCAGCCGCTGGAGGCCTTCACCGCCGAACAGATCTACCAGAAGGCGGAGGTCGAGTTGGAGACCAACCGCAAGCCCAAGGAAGCCGCCCGCCTTTATGGCGAGGTCGAGCGGCTTTACCCCTATTCCGAATGGGCCAAGCGCGCGCTGATCATGCAGGCCTATGCCCATCACCGCGCGCGCGACTACGAGGACGCCCGCACCGCCGCGCAGCGCTATATCGACTTCTACCCGGCTGATGACGACGCCGCCTATGCGCAATACCTGCTGGCGCTGTCCTATTACGACCAGATCGACCTTGTCGGGCGCGACCAGGGCATGACCTTCCAGGCGTTGCAGGCGCTGCGCACGGTGATCGAGCGTTATCCCGACAGCGAATATGCCCGCTCGTCGATCCTGAAATTCGACCTGGCCTTCGACCATCTGGCGGACAAGGAGATGGAGGTCGGGCGCTACTATCTGAAACGCGGCCACCACACCGCCGCGATCAACCGGTTCCGCGTCGTGGTCGAGGATTTCCAGACCACCACACACACGCCCGAGGCGCTGCTGCGGCTGGTCGAGGCCTATCTTGCGCTGGGCCTCGATGCAGAGGCGCAGACCGCGGGTGCGATCCTCGGCCACAATTTCCAGGGCACCGATTGGTATGCCGATGCCTACAAGCTGCTCAAGGGCAGGGGGCTGGAGCCCGATCCGATCGGCACCGGCTTCCTGCGGACGGTTTATCGCCAGATGATCAAGGGCGAATGGCTCTGATCTGACCGGTCGAGGGGGGTGGCGATGCTGCGCAGTCTCGACATCCGGGATGTGCTGATCATCGACCGGCTGGAGCTTGCGTTCCGGCCCGGTCTGAACGTGCTGACCGGGGAAACCGGGGCGGGCAAGTCGATCCTGCTGGATGCTCTGGGCTTCGTGCTGGGCTGGCGCGGCCGGGCCGATCTGGTGCGCGCAGGCGCCAGCCAGGGCGAGGTGGTGGCGGTGTTCGACCTGCCGCCCGGCCATGCCGCGCGCGCGGTGCTGGACGAGGCCGGGCTGCCCGGCGGGGACGAGCTGATCCTGCGCCGCGTCAACAGCGTGGACGGGCGCAAGACCGCCTGGGTCAATGACCGCCGCGCCGGGGGCGAGGTGCTGCGCGCGCTGTCCGACGCGCTGGTGGAACTGCATGGCCAGCGGGATGACCGCGGCCTGCTTAACCCGCGCAGCCATCGCGCGCTGCTGGATGCCTTTGGCGGGCTGGAGCCCGAGGTCGAGGCGCTGCGCGCGGCCTGGTCGGCGAAGGCCCGCGCCGAGCGCATGCTGGCCGAGGCCGAGGCGGGGCTGGCCGCGTTGCGCGCCGAGGAGGAGTACCTGCGCCATGCCGTCGCCGAGCTTGACGCGCTTTGCCCCCGTCCCGGCGAAGAGGCGGAACTCGACGCGCGCCGCCGCGCCATGCAGGCGGCGGACCGCATCCGCGAGGATATCGCCCGCGCCCTGGCCGCGCTGGGGCCGGGCGAGGGCGCCGAGGGGCGGATGGGCGACGCGCTGCGCTGGCTCGACGGCGTGGCCGACCGCGCCGAGGGGCGGCTCGACGGGGCGATCGCGGCGCTGTCGCGCGCGCTGATCGAACTGGGCGAGGCCGGGCAGGGGGTGGAAACCTGCCTCGAGGCGCTCGAATTCGATCCCGGCGCGCTGGAGGCCACCGAGGAACGGCTGTTCGCGATCCGTGCGGCGGCGCGCAAGCATTCGGTGCTGCCCGACGATCTGGGCGCTTTCGCCAACGGGCTGCGCGCCCGGCTCGCCGCGCTGGATGCAGGCGCGCATGACCTTGCCGCGCTTGAAAAGGCGCGCGATGCGGCCGGGACGGCCTATGATGCCGCCGCCGCCGCGCTGAGCGCGGCCCGCCATGCCGCGTCCCGCAGGCTCGATGCCGCCATGGCCGCCGAATTGCCGCCGCTGAAACTCGACCGCGCCAGTTTCGCCACCGCCATCACCCGCGCCGAGCCCGGCCCCGAAGGCATCGACCTGGTCAGCTTCACGGTCGCCACCAATCCCGGCGCGCCGGCCGGTCCGCTGGACAAGATCGCCTCGGGCGGCGAGCTGTCGCGCTTCCTGCTCGCGCTCAAGGTCTGCCTCGCGCAGGGCTCCAGCCCGCTCACGCTGATCTTCGACGAGATCGACCGCGGCGTGGGCGGCGCCACGGCGGATGCGGTGGGCCGCCGCCTCGCCGAGCTCAGCCGCAGCGCGCAGGTGCTCGTCGTCACCCATTCTCCCCAGGTCGCGGCGCGGGCCGGCCATCACTGGCGCGTGGAAAAGCGCGTCGCGCATGGCAGCACGCTTTCCTCAGTCACCCCGCTCGACGCCCCGGCCCGGGTGGACGAGATCGCGCGCATGCTCTCGGGCGACACGATCACCGACGAGGCCCGCGCCGCCGCCCGCGCCTTGCTGGCGCGATAGGGGCGCGCGAATCGCGCGACCGGCATGCCGACACCCCCCCGGCAGGGTCCGGCATCGCCTGCTTCTTCTGGCCTGAAATATCCCCGCCGGAGGCGCGCGCCCGCCCTGGCGGGCGCGCCCGGCCCAACGCCGGACCAGCGGGGCGCAAGCCCCGCGCAGGCCGGGGGCGGGAGGGTCGCCGCTGCGGGTCCGGCTCGGAACGGTTTCAGCCCTGGCGCAGCATCTTGCCCGGGTTCATCAGCCCCGCGGGGTCGAGCGCGCGCTTGATCTCGCCCATCACCTCCCAGGCCTCGCCATGCGCGGCGGCCATGTGGCCGAGCTTGCCCATGCCGATCCCGTGCTCGCCCGAGATCGTGCCGCCCAGCCGCAGCGCGCGCTCGACCATCCGGTGCGCAAGCCGCCTGGCTTCGGCCAGTTCGACCGGGTTGCCCGGATCGACCAGCAGGATCGCGTGGAAATTGCCGTCGCCCACATGGCCCAGGATCGGCCCCGGCACATGCGAGGCGGCGATGTCGGCGCGGGTCTCCTCGACCGCCTCGGCCAGCCGCGAGATCGGCACGCAGATGTCAGTCACCAGCGCCGTCGCGCCGGGACGCGAGGCGAGGCAGGCGTAATAGGCGTTGTGCCGCATGGTCCAGAGCGCGTTGCGTTCCTCGGGCAGCGACGACCAGGCGAAGCCCGAGCCGCCATTGTCGGCCACGATCTCGCCGAAACCTTGCGCCTGTTCGGCGACGCCCGCGGTCGAGCCGTGGAACTCGACCATCAGATGCGGCTTTTCGGGGAAGCTGGCGCCCGCATAGGCGTTGACGGCCGCCGTCGTCGCGGCATCGACGAATTCGATCCGGGCCATCGGAATGCCCGTCTGGATGGTCTGGATCACCGTCTCGACCGCGGGCCCGATCGCATCGAAGGCGCAGACCGCGGCCGAGATCGCCTCGGGCTGGCCGTAAAGCTTCACCGTCAGCTCGGTCATCAGGCCCAGCGTGCCCTCGGCCCCCACGAACAGCCCCGTCAGGTCATAGCCCGCCGCCGACTTGCGCGCCCGCGTGCCGGTGCGGATCACCCGCCCGTCGGCCAGCACCACCTGCAGCCCCAGCACGTTCTCGCGCATCGTGCCATAGCGCACGGCGGTCGTGCCCGAGGCGCGCGTCGAGGCCATGCCGCCCAGCGTCGCGTTCGCGCCCGGATCGACCGGGAAGAACAGCCCCGTGGCGCGCAGCCCGACATTCAGCGCCTCGCGCGTGACCCCGGGCTGGACCACCGCGTCCATGTCCCCGGGGTTCACCTTCAGCACCCGGTTCATCCGGGTGAAATCGACGCTGATGCCGCCCTTGACCGCCAGCGCGTGGCCCTCCAGCGAGCTGCCCGCGCCCCAGGCGGTCAGCGGGCAGCCATGCGCGGCGCAGGCCCGCACGATGGCGGCGACTTCCTCGGTCGTTTCGGGATAGACCACCGCCTCGGGCGGGGTTGGCGGAAACCACGCTTCGCTGCGGCCGTGCAGGTCCAGATCGGATCGCGAAAGGCTGATCCGGTTGCCCAGGATGTTGCCCAACACGGTCACGGCTTCGGCGGGAAGGGGCATCGGGCAACTCCTTGCTCTGCGGGCGACGACGGGCACCCTAGGCGAGACCGGCGGCAGGCGAAAGCAGAACGCGCGCCGCGTTGCCGAAAGGGGCGGAAAAGCGGGATCCACCCTGCGCCAATGCGGATAATTTCAACCCGGAACGGAATCCGTGTCGCCGGGCACAGCGAGCGGTAGGCGCCCTGCCGGGCGGGACCGGGGCGGATCCCCGGGACCGGACCCGGCCGGTGCCGGGGCGGAGGTGACGGATTCGTCGCCGCGGCCGCCTGCCAGCGGTCCGGCATCGGCCCGCACGGGCCGGGGCGGCGGGGAAAAGCGTTCTGCGCGGAGGATGCCGGGTGAGGCCGCGGCGCGGGTGCATGGGACGCGCGAGGTCCAGGCAGGGCGGGTCCACGCGGCGCTGCGGCTCGGGCGAAGAAGCCCCGCCCGCCATCGCAGCGGCGGGCGGGGTCCGCAAGTGCGTCCCGGCTTCGGGCGCACATGCGGCGATCGCCGATGGAACTGACAACCACGACACTCGCGTATCGGCGATACGTTCCCTGGAACCGTCAGAGCGGCGCGCCCGACCATGACCCATATTCGCGGGGGCGTCACCCGGACAGTTCGTCTCGGCCACAAGATGCCTTGAAAAGATTGACAAACGGTTGCCTCGCATGCGCCCCGGTCGCATCGGATTCCGCCCTTCCCCTTGCGCGCCCGGGCGATATGCTCCACTACGTCGCGAGGAAAGCGAGCTGGACGGATCGAGCATCATGAGCCTAGTCAAACCGGCCGAGGAAATCTCGGTGCGCGAGGTATTCGGGATCGACACCGACATGGTGGTGAAGGGGTTCGAGGAGCGCACGGATCGCGTGCCCGACATCGACCCGACCTACAAGTTCGACCCGGACACGACGCTGGCGATCCTGGCGGGCTTTGCCCATAACCGCCGGGTGATGATCCAAGGCTATCACGGCACCGGCAAGTCCACCCATATCGAACAGGTTGCCGCGCGGCTGAACTGGCCCTGCGTGCGGGTCAATCTCGACAGCCATATCAGCCGGATCGACCTGATCGGCAAGGACGCGATCAAGCTGCGCGACGGCAAGCAGGTGACCGAGTTCCAGGAGGGCATCCTGCCCTGGGCGCTGCGCAATGCCTGCGCGATCGTCTTCGACGAATATGATGCCGGCCGGGCCGATGTGATGTTCGTGATCCAGCGGGTGCTGGAGGCGGACGGCAAGCTGACGCTCTTGGACCAGAACGAGGTGATCACGCCGCATCCCTTTTTCCGGCTGTTCGCCACCGCGAACACGGTGGGCCTGGGCGACACCACGGGGCTTTATCACGGCACCCAGCAGATCAACCAGGGCCAGATGGACCGCTGGTCGCTGGTCGCCACGCTGAACTACCTGTCCCATGACGCCGAATGCGCGATCGTGCTGGGCAAGTGCCCGCATTACAACAGCGACAAGGGCCGCAAGACCATCGGCCACATGGTGACGGTGGCCGACCTGACGCGCACGGCCTTCATGAATGGCGATCTTTCCACGGTGATGAGTCCGCGCACGGTGATCGCCTGGGCACAGAATGCCGAGATCTTCCGCAATGTGGGCTATGCGTTCCGGCTGACCTTCCTGAACAAGTGCGACGAGCTGGAACGCGCCACTGTGGCCGAGTTCTACCAGCGGCTGTTCGACGAGGAACTGCCCGAAAGTGCGGCGAGCGTCGCCGTCGGGTAGGTGGACGCGCCCTTGCGGGCGCGTGCCTCCGGCGGGGATATTTGAGGCCAGAAGAAGAGTGAGGGCGCGCGCGGCGCCGTGACGGGATGAGCAAGCCATCTGACAACCCCGCCGATCCGTTCAAGAAGGCGCTGGCCGAGGCCACGCGCGTGCTGGCCGACGATGCCGATCTGGGCGTGTCCTATTCGGTCGATCCGCCGGGGCTGATGGTGGATGCGGTGCGCCTGCCGCAGGTCAGCCGGCGGATGACGCGCGACGAGGTTCTGATCGCGCGCGGCACGGCGGACGGCCTTGCGCTGCGCCACCGGTTTCACGATGCGGGCCTGCATGCGCGCTATCGCCCCCAGGGCCAGATGGCGCGCGATCTTTACGAGGCGCTGGAGACCGCTCGCTGCGAGGCGGTGGGCGCGCGCGCGATGCCCGGCACGGCGGGGAATATCGACGCGGTGATCGCCGCCGAGGCCGCCAAGCGCGGCTATGCCCGGGCGCGCGAGGCGGGCGAGGTGCCCTTGTCGGTGGCGGCGGGCTACATGCTGCGCCATCTGGCGACCGGGCGGCCGCTGCCCCGGGGGGCGGACAATGCGATGGCGCTGTGGCGCGGCTTCATCGAGGAGCAGGCGGGCGGCACGCTGGAGCGGCTGGAGGAGGTGCTGGCCGATCAGGCGGGTTTTGCCCGCTTCGCCCGGCAGGTGATCTCGGATCTGGGGTATGGCGACCAGCTGGGCGACGATCCGGATGCCGAGCAGGACGAGGCCGAGGACGAGGGCGCCGAGACCGACGAGGACGCGCCCGAGGAACATGGCGAGGAGCAGGGCGAGGAGAGCGACGAGGCCGACGCCAGTTCCGAACGGTCGCAGGACGAGTTGCAGGATGCCGCCCAGGCCCGTGTCAGCCCGGACGACATGGCCGACATGGACATGGGCGAGGAAGCCGAACTGCCCGAGGGCGAGGCGCCGCACGAGCCGCCGCCGGCGGCGCCGCATTCCGAGGCCGATCCCGATTACAGGGTCTTCACGTCCGTCTTCGACGAGGAGGTGAAGGCCGAGGACCTGGCCGAACCCGTCGAGCTGGAGCGGCTGCGCGCCTGTCTGGACCAGCAGCTCGACCCGCTGAAGGGGGCGGTGGGGCGGCTGGCCAACAAGCTGCAACGCCGCTTGCAGGCGCAGCAGAGCCGGTCCTGGGAATTCGATTGCGAGGAAGGGATCCTGGATGCCGGGCGGCTGGCCCGCGTGGTGGCGAACCCGACCACGCCGCTGAGCTTCAAGGTCGAGAGGGATACCGAGTTCCGCGACACGGTGGTGACGCTGCTGCTGGACAATTCGGGGTCCATGCGCGGGCGGCCGATTTCCATTGCCGCGATCTGTGCCGATGTTCTGGCGCGGACGCTGGAACGCTGCGATGTCAAGGTGGAAATCCTGGGTTTCACCACGCGGGCGTGGAAGGGCGGGCAGTGCCGCGAGAAATGGCTGGCCGAGGGGCGGCCGATGGCGCCGGGGCGGCTGAACGATCTGCGCCACATCATCTTCAAGGGGGCGGATGCGCCCTGGCGGCGGGCACGCCAGAACCTTGGGCTGATGATGAAGGAAGGCTTGCTGAAGGAGAATATCGACGGCGAGGCGCTGGAATGGGCACATCGGCGGATGATGGCCCGGCCCGAGACGCGCAGGATCCTGATGGTGATCTCGGACGGGGCGCCGGTGGACGATTCCACGCTGTCGGTGAATTCCGCGAACTACCTGGAAAAGCACCTGCGCGACGTGATCGCGATGGTCGAGCGGCGCAAGGCGGTGGAACTGATCGCCATCGGCATCGGCCATGACGTCACCCGCTATTACCAGCGCGCGGTGACGATCACCGATGTCGAGCAACTGGCCGGCGCGATGACCGAGCAACTGGCCGCGCTGTTCGACAAGGACCCGCGCGGGCGGGCGCGGATGATCGGGATCCGCAAGGCGGTCTAGCCCGGATCACGCGGTTTCCGAGATCTCCAGCCCGCCCTGTCGATTCGCATGGAGCGCGAAAGCCAGGATCAGCGGCAGCGGGTCGATATCCGGGTCGGGGCGGAGCCAGGTGCGTTCGGCGAGGAGCCCGTCGGTCGGGAGGTTCTTGCTGGCGATCTGGCCCATGTCCCGGTCGGGCAAGAACCGTTCGTCGATCGTGCCTTCGGCCAGAATCCGGAAATCGGTGTGGCGCAGGTCCTCGTTGATGCGCGCGGCGGTTCGCAGCAACGGCGCGCGCGGCCCCTCCAGATATTGCAGGAAACATCCCCGGTCGACATGCAGAAAGCCGGTCACGCCGTCCCCGGGATTGTTGTGCGGGCTCGCGGCAAGGATGTCGGTGACGGTTGTTGCCCTGTCCAGCGGTCTGCGGGCGGTGCTGCGACAGAGCAGGAAGAACAGGTCTGCGCTCATGCTCGAGCTCCGGCCAAACGGTTTCCTGTCGATAGCCGGATCGGCCTACGCATCGGTGAATGCGCATGCACATGGCTTGCCGTCGATGCGCGGGCTGCTAGTCTGGCGCTGACGGCGCCTTGCGGGGCGCCTTTCCGCGCAAGGCCCGCCATGTTCCAGAGCTTCGAAAGCCCCACATCGCCGCAGGATGGCCCCCCGCGCCTTGCCGCCTTGCGCGCCGAGATGGCCCGGGCGGGGCTGGCCGGGTTCCTTGTGCCGCGGGCGGATGCCCATCAGGGCGAATATGTCGCCCCGCGCGACGAGCGGCTGGCCTGGCTGACGGGCTTCACCGGGTCCGCGGGCTTTGCCTGCGTGCTGATGGACCGCGCGGGGGTGTTCGTGGATGGCCGCTACCGGGTGCAGGTCAGGAGCCAGGTGGATCCGGACCATTTCACGCCGGTCGACTGGCCCGAGACGCAGCTTGCGGACTGGTTGCGCGCGGCGCTGCCACGGGGCGGCGTCCTGGGCTTCGACCCCTGGCTGCACACACCCGAACAGGTGGAAAAGCTGAGCGAGGCATTGCGGGATACCGCGATTTCGCTGCGCGAGGTCGAGAACCCGATCGACCGCCTCTGGTCCGACCAGCCCGCCCCACCGCAGGGCGCGATCTCGGCCTATCCCGAGGCGCTGGCGGGGGCGAGCCATGCCGGGAAGCGCGCGCGCCTGGCCGAGACCCTGCGCAAGGCCGGGCAGGCGGCGGCGGTGCTGAGCCTGCCCGATTCCATTGCCTGGCTGTTGAACGTGCGGGGGGCGGATGTGCCGCGCAACCCGGTGCCGCACGCCTTTGCGGTGCTGCATGACGATGCGCGCGTGACGCTTTTCGCCGATGCGGCCAAGGTTTCGGACGAGCTGCGCCGCCATCTTGGCCCCGATGTCACCCTGCGCCCCGTTACCGCCTTTGGCCCGGGGCTGCGCAGCCTTGTGGGCCCGGTGCGCATCGACCCCGCCAGCGCGCCGCTCTGGGTGCTGCGCCAGTTGCAGGAGGCGGGGATCGAGGTCGCGCGGGGGGAGGATCCTTGCATCCTGCCCAAGGCGCGCAAGAGCGTGGCGGAACTGGTGGGCGCGCGGGCGGCGCATCTGCGCGATGCGGCGGCCATGGTCGAGTTCCTGGCCTGGCTCGATGCCGAGGCGCCGGGGGGCGAGCTGACCGAGATCGACGTGGTCAAGCGGCTGGAGGGGTTCCGGCGGGCGACCGGCAAGCTTTGCGATATCAGCTTCGACACCATCGCGGGGGCGGGGCCGAACGGGGCCATCGTGCATTACCGGGTCAGCGAGGCGACGAACCGGCGCGTGGTTCCGGGCGAGGTGCTGCTGGTGGATTCGGGCGGGCAATATCTGGACGGCACCACCGACATCACCCGCACGGTGGCGGTGGGGGCGGCGCCCGAGGCGGCGCGCGCGCCCTTTACCCGGGTGCTCAAAGGCATGATCGCGATTTCCCGTGCGCGCTTTCCCAAGGGGGTCGCGGGGCGCGATCTGGATGCGCTGGCGCGCTATCCGCTGTGGCTGGCGGGGCAGGATTACGACCATGGCACGGGCCACGGCGTCGGTGCCTATCTGTCGGTCCATGAGGGGCCGCAGCGGATCTCGCGGCTGTCGCATGTGGCGCTGGAACCGGGGATGATCCTGTCGAACGAGCCGGGCTATTACCGCGAGGGCGCGTTCGGCATCCGCATCGAGAACCTGATCGTGGTGCAGCCCGCGCCGGTGCCGGACGGCGGCGACAACCGAGAGATGCTGTGCTTCGAGACGCTGACCTTCGTGCCCATCGACCGGCGCCTGATCGTCGCGGCGATGCTGAATGACGGGGAGCGCGACTGGCTGAATGCCTATCACGCGCGCGTTGCCGATCTGGTCGGCCCCGAGCTCTCGCAGCCCGCGCGCGACTGGCTGGCGGCGGCCACCCTGCCGATCTGACCTTTGCGCTGTCTGGACATTCCCGCCGCGATCGTGTGACTGAACGGCGGCGCGTCAGACGCCGAAACCAGCGAGGGGAGTGTAACCATGGCCGAACATGTGGCGATTCATCGGGCCGAGGGGGCCTGGGTGGTCCGGGCGGGCGGCGCGGTGATTGCCGAAAGCCGCAATGCGCTGGAACTGGTCGAGGGCGACCGCGCCCCGGTGATCTATTTCCCGCGCGAGGATGTGGCGATGGCCTTCCTCGAACGCTCGGACAGCCGGACGACCTGTCCGGTCAAGGGCCAGGCGAGCTATTACACCCTGCATACCAAGAGCTATGACATCCCCGATGCGGGCTGGTGCTACGAAAACCCGGGTCCGGGGGTCGAGCGGATCGCGGGCCATCTGGCCTTTCACGCCGACAAGGTGACGGTCGAGCAGTTATGATCGTGGCCCGGCCCGGCGGCGTGGCACCATAACAGCTGGCGGCGGCGCGCTATCCTGTCCGCCCAGGAGGTGCCTGCCGATGATCCGATCCTGCCTGACCGCGCTTGCCGTCCTGCTGGCGCTGCCCGCCGCCGCCCAGGACCGCCGCCCCAGCCATTGCATCGCCATCGCCGAGGCCGATCCCGCGCTGGAATATGTCCAGCTTGCCGGTTTCGGCACGCCGCTGCCCGATCCGCATAGTGTGCGCATCAGTTTCGTCGATCACGCGACCTTCCTGATCGAGACGGCGGGCGGGCTGCGTGTCGCGACCGATTTCACGGGCTTTCTGGGCTCGACCCGGCTGATCCCCGATGTGGTCACGATGAACAACGCCCATCAGACCCATTTCACCGCCTTCCCCGATCCCGCGATCCCCCATGTGCTGGAAGGCTGGGCCAGGGATGGCGTAGCGGCGGATCATCACCTCGATCTGGGCGAGATGCTGGTGCGCAACGTGCCGACCGATGTGCGCGGCTTCGACCGTTCGGTGGTGCGCGAGAACGGCAATTCGATCTTCGTCTTCGAGGTTGCAGGGCTGTGCATCGGGCATCTGGGGCACCTGCATCACGAGCCCGACGAGATGCAATATGCCGCGCTCGGCCGGCTGGACGTTGTGATGGCGCCGGTCGATGGCGGGCTGACGCTGGATCTGCCGAGGATGATCCGCGTGCTGGAACGGCTGCGCAGTTCGGTCGTGATCCCGATGCACTGGTTCGGGGCGCAGTCGCTGGAACGGTTCCTTGCGGGCATGTCCGGCGAGTTCGCGATCCGGCGCGCAGGGGCGGGACATCTGGAGATCTCGTTGCGCACGCTGCCCGACCGGCCCACGGTGATCGTGCTGGACCCGCAGCCGCTGCGCGATCCAGAGTGACTTGCCAGCCGCGCAAGCTCTGTGCTTTGAGCTTGGGCGAAAGGACCGCCCATGCTGAATCCCGTCACCGACGCCTTCGCCGCCGAACTGCGCGCCCGCCTGCCCGCGGCCTGTTTCCGTGACCTGACAGCCGCCTATCTGGAGGAACCGCGCGGGCGCTATCGCGGGCAGGGCGGGCTGTTGCTGGCGCCGGGGACGGTCGAGGAGGTGGCCGAGATCGTGCGCGCCTGCGCCGCGGCACGGGTGGGGGTGGTGCCCTATGGCGGCGGCACCGGGCTGGTCGGCGGGCAGGTGATGGAGAGCGGCCCCGCGCCGGTGATCGTGACGCTGGAACGGATGCGGGCGATCCGCGCGGTCTATCCGGCCGAGAATGTGCTGGTGGCCGAGGCGGGCGCGATCCTGGCAGAGGTGCAGGCGGCGGCCGAGGCGGCGGGGCGGCTCTTTCCGCTGTCGCTGGCGTCGGAAGGCTCGGCGCGGATCGGGGGCGTGCTGGCGACCAATGCGGGCGGGGTGAACGTGCTGCGCTATGGCAATGCGCGCGATTTGTGTCTGGGGCTGGAGGCGGTGCTGCCCGACGGGTCGGTCCTGCACGGGCTGAAAAGGCTGCGCAAGGACAACACGGGCTACGATCTGCGCCACCTGCTGATCGGGGCCGAGGGGACGCTGGGCATCATCACCGCGGCTGCGCTGAAACTCGCACCTCGGCCCGCGCGGACCGGCGCGGCGCTGCTGGCGGTGGCCGATCCGCAGGCGGCGCTCGATCTGCTGGCGCTGGCGCAGGGGCGGATCGGCGAGGGGGTCTCGGCCTTCGAACTGATCCACCGGCAGGGGGTCGATTTCCTGGCCGAAACCCTGCCCGAGATCCGCCTGCCCTGGCCCGATCCGCCCGAATGGTGCGTGCTGATCGACCTTGGCCTGGGCGCGGGGCAGGATCCGGGCGCGGCGCTGGAGGGGCTGTTCGCCGAGGCGGCCGGGGCGGGGCTGGTCAGCGACGGGCTGATCGCGCAGTCCGAGGGCCAGCGGGCGGCGTTCTGGGCGGTGCGCGAAAGCCTGCCGCTGGCCAACCGCCGGATCGGCGCGATCTCGTCGCACGACATCTCGGTGCCGCTGTCGGCGATCCCCGACTTCATCGCGCGGGCCGGCCCCGCGCTGGCCCGGATCGGACGGTTCCGGATCAACTGCTTCGGCCATGTGGGCGATGGCAATCTGCATTACAACGTCTTCCCCCTGAAGGGCGAGACGCGCGCCGATCACGAGGACAAGCGCGCCGCGATCAAGCGCTGCGTGCATGACCTGGTGCATGCGCTCGGCGGATCGGTCAGCGCCGAGCATGGGGTGGGGCGGCTGAAGGTCGAGGACCTGGAACATTATGTCGATCCGGCCCGGCTGGCGGCGATGCGGGCAATCAAGGCCGCGCTGGACCCGGCGGAGATCATGAATCCCGGCGTCCTGCTGCGCGCCCCTGCCTGACGGGCGCGCCCGGCGGCGGCGTCGGGACATGGATATTTATGGCCAGACGAAGCAGGGCGCGCGCCCGGAAACCTTCGGATCGCCTTGTGTTTCTTCTTGGCAAAAATACCCGGATCCCGCGCTTGCGACCGGGCGCGCCCTGTGGTCGGGGCCCGGGCCTCAGTGGCCTGCGAAGTCGCAGAGCGCGTGAACCTCGATCCCCATCGACTCGAGCCGACGGCGGCCGCCGAGATCGGGCAGGTCCACCACGAAGGCGCAGCCGACGATCCGGGCGCCCAGCCGTTCGCAGAGCTTGATCCCGGCCTCGGCGGTGCCGCCGGTGGCCAGCAGGTCGTCCACGATCAGCACCTTGTCGCCCGCGACAAGCGCATCGTCGTGAATCTCGACCACGGCCGAGCCGTATTCGAGCTGGTATTCCTCGGCGATGGTGGCGGCCGGAAGCTTGCCCTTCTTGCGCACCGGCACGAAACCCTTGGAAAGCTGGTGCGCGATGGCGCCGCCCAGGATGAAGCCGCGCGCCTCGAGCCCGACCACCTTGTCGATCTGCTGGCCCGCATAGAGGTGCAGCATCTGGTCGATCGCCATGCGGAAGCCGCGCGGATCGGCGAAGAGCGTGGTCACGTCGCGGAACATGATCCCTTCATGCGGGAAATCGACGATGGTGCGGATGTAATCCTTGACGGAATTGTTCGACGGCATGGCGGGGGCCCTTTCGGTCTGTGCCTGGTCCGGGTGTCGCCCAGGCGGGGCGGGTGGTGCAAGATTGCGGTTTGCCGCAAGGGCAGGGACGGGGGCGGGGCCAGACCTCGTCCCCGCGCCGGGATGCGCCTAGTGGTTCAGCACGCGCCCGGCGACCGCGTCGAGCTTCGCGACCAGCGCGGGATCGCGTTTCTCGGGCGCGGTGATCAGCGCGTATTCCAGCGCGGTGTCGCAGCCCTTTTCGCAGGGCTTGTGGGCACCCAGAAGCCCGGGCAGGCGGGTGACCATGGCGCGGGCCTTTTCGGCGTTGCCGATCAGGGTCTTGACGATGTCGGCCACCTCGACCGCGTCGTGGTCGGGATGCCAGCAATCGTAGTCCGTGACCATGGCGATCGAGGCATAGCAAAGCTCGGCCTCGCGGGCGAGCTTTGCCTCGGGCATGTTGGTCATGCCGATCACGTCGCAGCCCCAGTTCTCGCGGTAGAGTTTCGATTCCGCCAGCGTCGAGAATTGCGGGCCTTCCATCGCCAGATAGGTGCCGCCCTGGTGGATGGTGATGCCCTCGTCGCGGGCGGCCTGAAGGCAATGGGCCGACAGCCGCCCGCAGGTCGGGTGGGCGACGCTGACATGCGCCACGCAGCCCTGGCCGAAGAAGCTTTTCTCGCGGGCGAAGGTGCGGTCGATGAACTGGTCCACCACCACGAAATCGCCCGGCGCCAGTTCCTCGCGGAACGATCCGCAGGCCGAGACCGAGACCACATCGGTCGCGCCCAGCCGTTTCAGCGCGTCGATATTGGCGCGGTAGGGCACGGTCGAGGGCGAATGGACATGGCCCCGCCCGTGGCGCGGCAGGAAGGCCATCCGGATACCGCCCAGCGTGCCGGTCAGGATCTCGTCGGAGGGCTTGCCCCAGGGGCTGTCCACCGCCTGCCAGCGCGCATCCTCCAGCCCCGCGATGTCATAGACGCCCGAGCCGCCGATCACCGCGATCATCCGTTCCATGCTCCGTCCCTCTTTCCGGTTTCACGAGTCGGCCCCTTTTAGGGGGCGGGGCGCGCGACGGAAAGCCTGTGCGTGGCCGCAGGCCGGGCGGGCTATTCACCGGGGCGGCGGCGATGCGGGCGCAGGCGATGGTGTCGCAGGCGGCTTTCGCGATGCCCGCCGCGGCGAACTCGTCCACTATGCGCGCGAAGGTGGCCGAGGTCGCGTTCATCGCGTCCCTCATCGCCATTTCCACGATGTTGACGCAGAAGACGCCGGTCTCGCGGATATTGGCCACGCTGTCCTTGGTGCCGTCGCAGTCGGGCTTGGCCGAGGTCGAGGCGAACATCACCTGCGGCGGCACATAGGCGACCGCGTTGAAGAAGGAACAGGGCGCGAGATTGTCGGCCCCGTCCGTGCCGCGGGTCGAGATCCAGCCGATCGGGCGCGGGGTGACGATGGCGTTGAACGGGTTGTGGAGCAAGGGGTGGCCGTCGGCGGGGCGGTAAAAAATGGCGGTCCTTTCGCGTGTTTGCCCCCGTCTTGGCCCCGTGCTAGGGCCGTTTCCAGAAACAGGGAGGGGCGGGTGATCCGGCTGGCCGAGGAAACGGCGGAGGATTGGTGGGAGGTCGAGGCGCTTTACGACCTCTGCTTTGCCCCGGGGCGCTCGGCGCTGTCGTCCTACCGGCTACGCGAGGGGGTCGACCCGGTCCCGGGCCTGTGCCTGACCGCGCGGGACGGGGACGGGATCCTCGCTGCCGCGATCCGCTACTGGCCGGTTCTGGTGGGCGGCGCGCCCGCGCTGCTGCTGGGGCCGGTGGCGGTGCACCCGACGCGGCAGGGCGAGGGGCTCGGGGCGCTCTTGATCCGCGAGTCGCTGGAACGCGCGCGGCTGCTGGGGTTTGGCCGGGTGATGCTGGTGGGCGATGCGCCCTATTACGGACGGTTCGGGTTCGCGCGGCTGGACGGTGTCGGGATGCCGCCGCCCACCAACCCCGACCGCGTGCTGGGGATTGCCCTGGTGCCCGGTGCCTGGGAGGGGGTCGCGGGGCCGGTGACGCGGGCGGCCGAAGGCTGACGCGGCGATCTGGGCGGCGCGGCGCGGCGGTCTATATCGAGCCACGAGCCAAGAGGGAGTTCGCCGCATGTTTTCCTTTCCCAGCCGCAAGACCGACATGGTCGCCGAGGCCGATGCCTGGCCCGGCCGCCCCGATCCGATCCCGACCGCCGAGACGCATTTCGTCTTTGGCCGCCCGCTGAAGGCACCGATCCCCGAGGGGATGGAGGAAGCCGTCTTCGGAATGGGCTGTTTCTGGGGCGTCGAGCGCAAGTTCTGGCAGTTGCCGGGGGTGTGGATGACGGCCGCCGGATATGCGGGCGGCTTCACGCCCAACCCGACCTATGAGGAGGTCTGCACCGGCAAGACCGGCCATGCCGAGGTGGTGCGTGTAGTCCATGACCCGGGCGAGATCAGCTATGAAACGCTGCTGCGCCATTTCTGGGAGGGGCACGATCCGATGCAGGGGATGCGGCAGGGCAACGACCGGGGCACGCAGTATCGGTCTGCGATCTACACCTTTACCGCAGCACAGGAAGCCACGGCCGAGGCCAGCCGCGCCGCCTATCAGGAGCGTCTGCGCAAGGCGGGCTTTGGCGCCATCACCACCGAGATCCGGACGGCGCCGCCGTTCTACTATGCCGAGGGCTATCACCAGCAATACCTTGTCAAGAACCCGGGCGGCTATTGCGGGCTGGGCGGCACGGGGATCAGTTGCCCGGTGGGCATCGGCGTCTGAGCCTTTGCGGCCATGGGCCGGCGCATCCTGATCCTGCCCGCTGCGGTGGGGGGGGCAGTTTCACGCTGGCCCGCGCGCTGGCGGACAGGCTGTCCACGCAGGTTTTCGACGCGGACGATTTCCTGTGGCAGCCGACCGAGCCGCCCTTTCGCAAGACCCGCCCGCCGGACGAGCGGGTGGCGCCGATGCAGGCGATGTTCGCGCCGCGCGCGGACCGGGTGCTGGCCTGCGCGATCTGCGGCTGGGGCGATGCGCTGATCCCGCGGCTGACGCAGGTGCTGTTCCTGACCGCGCCGACCGAGGCCCGGATCATCCGCCTGCGCCGCCGCGAACGCCAGCGCCCTGGCGCGGCGCTGGCCCCGGGCGGCGCGCGGGCGCAGGAGTTCCGGGCGTTTCCCGACTATGCCTCGGGCTATGACGATCCCGCCTTTGCCGGGCGCAGCCGGGTGCAGCACGAGGCTTGGCTCGCGGCGCTGGCCTGCCCGGTGATCCGGCTTGACGGCAGCGAACCGCCCGGTGTGCTGGCCGACCGGGCGCTTGCCGCGCTTGACCCGGCGGCGCAGGGGGCCTAGGCGCTGGGCCAAGCCACCGCAGGAGACACGCCCATGCCCACCTTCACCGCGTTGACCACCCTTTCCGGCAAGGACCAGGCCGAGGCGCTGGGCGAGGCGATGGAGGATCTCGACCCCGCGCCCACCGGCTTGGGTGTGTTCGAGATCGAGGACGGCTCGGGCCTGTGGGAGGTGGGCGGCTATTTCACCGAAGCCCCCGATGCCGCGGGGCTGGCGCTGCTGGCCAGCATGTATGGTGCGCGCGATTTCGCCGTTTCGGAACTGCCCGAGACCGATTGGGTGGCCAAGGTGAAGCGCGAACTGGCGCCGGTCGAGGCCGGGCGCTTCTTCGTCTATGGCAGCCATGATGCCGACCGCGTGCCCGAGGACCGGATCGCGCTGCTGATCGAGGCGTCGATGGCGTTCGGCACCGGCCATCACGGCACGACACAGGGCTGCCTGCGCGCGCTGGACCGGCTGGCCGAGCTGGGCGTCACGCCGCGCGCGGTGGCCGATATCGGCTGCGGGACGGCGGTGCTGGCGATGGCGGCGGCGCGGTTGTGGGATGTGCCGGTGCTGGCCTCGGATATCGACCCGGTCGCGGTCGAGGTTGCGGCCGAGAATGTCGTGGCCAATGATCTGGCGGGCCGGGTGCAGTGCCTGGAGGCTGCGGGGCTCGATCATCCCGATCTGGAGGCGGCGGCACCCTTTGGCCTTGTTTTCGCCAATATCCTCAAGGCACCACTGCTGGAGCTGGCGCCCGGGATTGCGCAGCGAATCGCGCCCGGGGGGCATGCGATCCTGTCGGGGCTGTTGATCGAACAAGGCCCCGAAGTGGCGGCGCGCTATGCTGAAAACGGGTTGATCGTCCACGAAACCGAGGAAATCGGCGACTGGATCACCCTTTGTCTGCGAAAATCGCCGCTCTAGGCCGTAATTTCGCCCCCTTTTGGTCCCAGTATCGCCGTGGGTGAGGCAAATGGGGCAATGTCATGCACGATCCGCAATATGAGGAATTCCGCGGCCGTCTGGCGCGGCTGGACCGCATGCACCGGAAAGGTTACGGGTTCGAGGCGCCGGGGACGCTTGGCCGGTCGTTCTACCGTCGCCGCGTCCATGACGGGGTTCCGGTCTGGCGCGTGATCGGCATGATCGCGCTGTGCATGTTGATGGTGAAGGCGCTGATCCTGATGCAGATCGGGCCGGATGCCTATGGCGCGCATCTGGAGCGCGCCGCGGGCGACGGGATCGTGCAGAAGGTCACGGTCTTCGTGATGCAGATCGACCCGATCACCGACTGGCTGGCGGGCGAGATGCGCCGGGTGCTGGGCCTGTTCGGCTGACCCCCGGCGGTCGGGCGGCGCGCCTGGCCGCAATGGAGGGCCTGAATGCGAACGCCCCGGCAGGAGATCCTGCCGGGGCGTCCTCCCGTCCGTGAGTTGGCGGGAGGGCCGACCCGTCCGGCTGCCGCGAAATGGCGGTCCGGAACGAGCCGGTCGAGACCGGAGCAAGGCGCGACCGGAGGGGGTTAAGGCCGCGTGCTCCGGATCCGGGTGTGTGGGTCGGGTCCCTGCATCGCAACCGGCCGGTCGGACGGCGCCCGGCGCGAGATACGCTGTGACCGACATGGCCGGACCCGGCCCGATCCGATTGCCGCTGGCCGATGTTCGCTTTTCGTGCTAATCGGTCGGAAAAGACACAACAAAGCGGGGTGCGCATGCGTGTTCTGGGCATTGATCCCGGCCTTCGCAGCACCGGATGGGGCGTGATCGAGCAGGCGAACGGGCGGCTGGCCCATGTGGCGAACGGCATCTGCCGTTCGGGGGACGGGGCGCTGGCCGAGCGTCTGCTGTCGCTGCATGACCAGCTTTGCGAGATCGTGACGCGCCATGCGCCCGACGCGGCGGCGGTGGAACAGACCTTTGTCAACCGTGACGGCGCGGGCACGCTGAAGCTGGGCCAGGCGCGCGGCGTCGCGGTGCTGGTGCCCGCGCGGGCGGGGATGACGGTGGGGGAATACGCCCCGAACGCGGTCAAGAAGGCGGTGGTGGGCGTGGGCCATGCCGACAAGCGGCAGATCGACCACATGGTGCGGCTGCAATTTCCGGGCATCGAGATCGCGGGCCCGGATGCGGCCGACGCGCTGGCCATCGCGCTGTGCCATGCGTTTCACCTGGCGGCGGGCGGGCGGCTGGCCGCGGCGCTGGCGAGGGCCGGCGCATGATCGGGCGGGTTGCCGGGCGTCTGATCCATCGCGGCCCCGATCATGTGATGATCGACGTGGGCGGCCTGGGCTATATCGTGCAGGTCTCGGACCGGACGCTTGCCGCGATGCCCGGCCCGGGCGAGGCGGTGGCGCTGTATACCGATCTGCTGGTGCGCGAGGATCTGTTGCAGCTTTACGGCTTTCCGACGCTTCTGGAACGCGAATGGCACCGGCTGTTGATGGGGGTGCAGGGGATCGGGGCCAAGGCGTCGATGGCGATCCTGGGCACGCTTGGGGCCGAGGGTGTGGGCCGCGCCATCGCGCTGGGCGACTGGAACACGATCAAGGCCGCGCCGGGCGTCGGACCCAAGATCGCGCAGCGCGTGGTGAACGAGTTGAAGGGCAAGGCGCCGGGCATCATGGCGCTGGGCGGCACGCTGGTCGAGGCTGCGGGTGCCGCACCCGCGCAGGCCGGGCCGGTCGGCACGGCACCGCCGCGCCCCGCGCCCTCGGCCGCGGCGCAGGCCGAGGCGCTGTCGGCGCTGGGCAATCTGGGCTATGCCCCGGCCGATGCGGCGCAGGCCGTCGCCCGCGCCGCGAACGAGGCGCCCGAGGCCGATACGCCCGCCCTGATCCGCGCGGCGCTGAAGCTGCTGGCGCCCAAGGGGTAGGAGATGACCGAGCCCGACCCGACCCTGCGCCCCGACAAGCGCCCCGAGGATGCCGACCGCGCGATGCGACCCGAGACGCTGGACGAGTTCGTCGGCCAGGCCGAGGCGCGGGCGAACCTGCGGGTCTTCCTGCAAAGCGCCCGCCAGCGGGGAGAGGCCATGGATCACGCGCTGTTCCACGGCCCCCCCGGTCTGGGCAAGACCACGCTGGCGCAGATCGTCGCGCGCGAACTGGGCGTGAATTTCCGCATGACCTCTGGCCCGGTGCTGGCCAAGGCGGGCGATCTGGCGGCGATCCTGACCAATCTGGAAGCGCGCGATGTGCTGTTCATCGACGAGATCCACCGCCTGAACCCCGCGGTCGAGGAGGTGCTTTATCCCGCGCTCGAGGATTTCGCGCTGGATCTGGTGATCGGCGAGGGCCCGGCCGCGCGCACCGTGCGGATCGAGTTGCAGCCCTTCACGCTGGTCGGGGCCACGACGCGGCTGGGGCTGTTGACGACGCCTCTGCGCGACCGCTTCGGCATTCCGGTGCGGTTGCAGTTCTATACCGTCGAGGAACTGGAACTGATCGTCGCGCGGGGAGCGCGGCTGATGGGGGTGTCGGCGGATGCGGAGGGGCTGAAGGAAATCGCCCGGCGCGCGCGCGGCACGCCGCGGATCGCGGGGCGGTTGTTGCGTCGGGTCGTCGATTTCGCACTGGTTGAGGGCGACGGGCGGATCACCCTTGCGGTGGCCGATCATGCGTTGACCCGGATGGAGGTGGACGGACTTGGGCTTGATGGCGCGGACCGGCGCTATCTTCGGCTGATCGCCGAGAATTACGCCGGTGGCCCGGTCGGGATCGAGACTTTGTCGGCCGCGCTGTCGGAATCGCGCGATGCGCTGGAGGAGGTGATCGAGCCCTACCTGTTGCAGCAGGGCCTGATCCAGCGCACCCCGCGCGGGCGGATACTGGCCGCGAAGGCCTGGGCGCATCTGGGCCTGCCCGCCCCGCGCCCGCCGGGACAGCCGGGCCTGTTCGACGGCTGAGGCCCTTGCCCGGCGGCGGGCAGGCGGATAGGGCAGGGCCATGGGTATTTTCGCCAAGAAGAAGGCGCGGGCATGACGCCGGACGATCTGCGCGCGCTGTTCACGGGGCAGGACGGCGGCTATCGGTTCGCCCGTTGGGGCCGTCCGATCGCGCCCGTGGTCTTTGGCGTCAGCGACGAGACGCTGGCCACATTCAAGGGCGCCTGCGAGGCGGTCGTGGCGCTGGCCGGGCATCAGATGGCCGAGACCGACCCTGAACTGGGCGCGAACCTGATGGTGTTCTTCTTTCGCGACTGGTCCGAATTGCCGCTTGTGCCCAATCTGGATCGGCTGGTGCCCGATCTTGGCCCGCTGGTCGAACGACTGGCCGCGGCGGGGGCGACGCAATATCGGCTGTTCCGCTTCGATGCGGATGGGGCGATCCGCGCGGCCTTTGTCTTTCAGCGGGTCGATGACGCGATTGCCGCGCTGCCCGCCGAGGCGATCGCGCTGAACCAGATGGTGCAGGTGATCCTGTTGTGGTCCGAGAGCGCCTTTGCCGGGCGCGGCCCGCTGGCCCGGCTGCCCGATGGCAGGCTGGTCCTGCGCCCCGAGATCGCCGGGGTGATCCGGGCGGGCTATGATCCGGCGATGCCGCTGGTGGCCAGCGATCCGGCCCATGCGCTGCGGCTGGCGGCGCGGTTGGAGGGCGAAGATCCGGGGGGAGGGCAATGACGCATCGTTTTCCGGTCCGCGTCTATTACGAGGACACCGATCTTGCGGGCATCGTCTATTACGCGAACTACCTGAAATTCATCGAGCGCGCGCGCAGCGAATGGGTGCGCGACCTGGGCGTGGACCAGGTCCGCCTGAAGGCCGGGCGGGGGGTGGTCTTTGCCGTGCGCCGGGTCGAGGCGGATTACCTTTCGCCCGCCCGCTTCGACGATCTGCTGGAGGTCGAAACCCGGTTGGCCCAGGTCACGCCCGCCCGGCTGACCCTGGACCAGCGGGTCCTGCGCGGGGACGCGGTGCTGTTTTCCGCGCGCGTGACCCTTGTCGCGCTGGGCGAGACCGGCCGGCCCGTGCGCTTGCCGGCGGAGCTTTGCCAGATTGCCGCGCCGCGATAGGCGGAGTGCTGTGCATGCCGCGCCACGCTGACGCGGTTGTGTTGGCATTCCCCCTGAAAAACGGGTAGACTCACGCCAAGGAGGCCGGGAGAACGCGGCCCTCAGCAACGAGCAGGCAGAATGGAAACCGAAACCCTTGCGTTGGCGCAGGAGATTGACTTCTCCTTGCTTGCCCTTTTCTCGCGCGCGACCTTTACGGTGCAGGTCGTGATGCTGTTGTTGGTCGCGGCCTCGTTCTGGTCCTGGGCGATCATCATCCAGAAGACGATCAATTTCCGCGAGGCGCGGGTTCAGGCGCTGGGCTTTGACGAGGCGTTCTGGTCGGGCGAGCCGCTGGACGAGCTGTTCGACAAGATCGGCCCCGAGCCGCAGGCCGCGCCCGAGCGGATATTCGCCGCCGGAATGATGGAATGGCGGCGCAGCCACCGGCAGGATGGCGGGCTGATCGCGGGGGCCGCGGCACGGATCGACCGGTCGATGGATGTGGCCATCGCCAAGGAGGCCGAGGACCTGAATGGCGGGCTGTCCTTCCTGGCCACCGTGGGGTCCACCGCGCCCTTTGTCGGGCTGTTCGGCACGGTCTGGGGGATCAAGCACGCCTTCGAGCAGATCGCCTTGCAGCAGAACACCAACCTTGCCGTGGTGGCGCCCGGTATCGCCGAGGCGCTGCTGGCGACCGGGCTGGGGCTTCTGGCGGCGATCCCGGCGGTTGTCTTCTACAACAAGCTGTCCTCGGACAGCGACCGGATCGTGGGTGGCTACGAATCCTTCGCCGACGAGTTCTCGACCATCCTTTCGCGCCAGTTGGACACCTGAGCCATGGGCGCGACGCTCACCCCTCGGCAGAACTCGGGCGGCAAGCGCGTGCGGCGCCATCGGCGGCATCCGCCCGCGATGTCCGAGATCAACGTCACGCCCTTTGTCGACGTGATGCTGGTGCTGCTGATCATCTTCATGGTGGCGGCCCCCCTGCTGACGGTGGGTGTGCCGGTCGAGTTGCCGCGCACCGCCGCCGAGGCGCTGCCCGCCGCGCAGGAGGAACCGCTGGCGGTGACGCTGACGGCGGATGGCAGCATCCTGTTGCAGGACACAGAGGTCGAGGCGGACGGGCTGATCCCCAAGCTGCGCGCCGTGGCGGCCGAGCGGCGGGACAACAAGGTCTATCTGCGCGCGGATGGCGCGATTTCCTATCAGCGCGTGGTGCAGGTGATGGGTGCGCTCAATGCCGCGGGATTCCGCGATATCGGGCTTGTGACCGACAGCGGCGGGCCGCGGCTCGACGGGTCGGACGGCTAGGTGAGGGCATGGACCGGGGCACCCAGATTTCGGGGGCGGTGCACCTCCTCTTGGTGGCATGGGTGCTGTTCGGCGGGCTGTTCACCACGCCGAAGCCGCGGCCGATGCAGGTGACGGATGTCACCATCCTGTCGGGCGAGGAATTCGCCGCGCTGACCGCCCCCGCAGCCGCGCCGCAAGCCCCCGCCCAGCAGGTCGAGACGCCGCGCAGCCCCGTGGTGCCCACGTCGCCCCGGCCCGCGCGCGCGCCCGAACGCAGGCCCACGCCGCCCGCGCCGCCGCCCGCGCAGGACAGCTCCGCGCCCGATCCGGCGCCCGATACCAGTGCGTTGCAGCCCCCGCCCGAGGCCGAGGTGACCGATACGCTGCCGCCGCTGGCCGCGCCGCCCCCGGTCAGCACCACCGGCCCGGAGGCCCCCGTGGCCGATACCGCACCGCCGCGCCCCGCGCCGCGGGTGGCGCCCGAACCGGCCGCGCCGCGGCCCGAGGATGTGGCGGTCGCGCCCCAGCCGCGCGAGGCGGTGCGCCCCGATGCCGCCGCGCCGAGCCCTGCGCCCAAGGTCGAGGCCGCCGCGCCCGAAGAGGCCGCGCCGCAGATCGTGACCGAGGCCGAGGAGCGGGTCGAGACCGGGCAGATCCTGGCCAGCTCGCCCCGTCCGCGCGTGCGCCCCGAGCGTCGGCCTGAACCGGTGCGCGAGACCCAGACCGCCGCCACGCCGCCGCCGACGCCCCAACCGCCGCCCGCGCCGGAGCCTCCGCAGCCGTCCGCCCAGGACAATCTGGCCGATGCGGTGGCCGGTGCCGTGGCCGATGCGCTGGCCTCGGGTGCGGCCGAGACGCCCCGGGCGGGCACCGGCACCGCCGCCTCTGGCCCGCCGATGACCGCCGGAGAGCGCGACGCGCTGCGCGTCGCGGTCTCGCGCTGCTGGAATGTGGGCGCGCTGTCGACCGATGCCCTGATGACCAGCGTGGTCGTGGCGCTGGACATGCGCGAGGATGGTCGCCCGGTGATCGAGTCGATCCGGCTTGTGTCCTCGTCGGGCGGGTCCGACATGGCGGCGCGGCAGGTCTTCGATTCGGCGCGCCGCGCGATCGTGATGTGCGGTTCGTCGGGCTTTCCGCTACCGGTGGAAAAATATGACCAGTGGCGGCAGATCGAGATGACATTCAATCCCGAGAACATGAGGATCCGGTAGATGTTGCGCGTTTTGACCCCGCTTCTTGCCCTTGCGCTTGGCGCCATGCTGGTCCCCGCTGCGGGGCTGGCCCAGGGCGGTCCGCTGCGCATCGAGATCGACGAGGGCGTGATCGAGCCCTTGCCCTTCGCCGTGCCGGAGTTCGTGGCCGAGAACGCGGCCGCGGCGGAGTTCGCGCGCAACATCGCGCGGGTCGTGGCCGCCGATCTGGCCGGGACGGGCCTGTTCCGGGAAATCCCGGCCGAGGCGCATCTTGCGCGGGTGACGAATTTCGCCAGCCCCGTGCAATATTCCGACTGGAAGGCGATCAATGCGCAGGCGCTGATCACCGGGGCGGTGTCGGTGGATGGCAACGGGCGGCTGAACGTCAAGTTCCGCCTGTTCGACATCTATTCCGAGGCGCCGCTGGGCGACGGGCTGCAATTCGGCGGTTCGGCCGCGAACTGGCGCCGCGTGGCGCACAAGGTCGCCGATCAGGTCTATTCGCGGATCACCGGCGAGGGCGGCTATTTCGACAGCCGCGTGGCCTTCGTCGCCGAGACCGGGCCGAAGAATGCCCGCCAGAAGCGGCTGGCGATCATGGATTACGACGGCGCGAATGTGCAATACCTGACCGATACCGCGTCGATCGTGCTTGCGCCGCGCTTTTCGCCGACGGGCGACCGGGTGCTTTATACCAGCTACGAATCCGGGTTCCCGCGGATCTATGTGCTGGATCTTGCGACCGGGGGACGGCGGGGGCTGGACGATCAGCCCGGCTCGATGACCTTTGCGCCGCGCTTTGCGCCGGACGGACGGCGGGTCGTGTTTTCGCTGGCGCAGGGCGGCAATACCGACCTTTACGAGCTTGACCTGTCGAACGGGCGGCGCACGCGGCTGACCTCGGCCCCGTCGATCGAGACCGCGCCCAGCTATTCGCCCGATGGCCGCCAGATCGTGTTCGAGAGCGACCGTTCGGGCGTGCCGCAGATATATGTCATGCCCGCCTCGGGCGGCGAGGCGCGGCGCATCTCGTTCGGGCAGGGGCGCTATGGCACGCCGGTCTGGTCACCGCGCGGCGACTATATCGCGTTTACCAAGCAGCATCAGGGCCGGTTCCATATCGGCGTGATGCGCACCGATGGATCCGAGGAACGGCTGTTGACCTCGTCCTTCCTGGACGAGGGACCGAGCTGGGCGCCGAACGGGCGGGTCATCATGTTCACCCGCGAAAGTGCCGGGGCCGAGGGTGCACCGGTCCTGTTCTCGGTCGATATCACCGGCCGCAACCTGCGCCGCGTGCCGGTGCAGGGATCGGCCTCGGACCCGTCCTGGTCACCGCTTCTGCCCTAGGGGGCCACGTTTTCAAATCGCGATCCGGCTGATAGGATGCTTCCATCGGTCCGGCACGGACAATCAGGCAAGACACAAGGAAGACCCGCATGACCCCGATTTCCAAGACCCTGATGGTGGTGGCCGCGCTGGCCGTTGCCGGTTGTTCCAATCCCGACCGTTTCGGTTCCGGCAGCGGTGCCGGCATGGGCGCGGGCGGCAGCGGCTTCGGTATGGACGGCGTTGCGTCCGATCCGCGCTCGGTCGCCTATTTCAACCAGACGGTGGGTGACCGCGTGCTGTTCGCCGTGGACCAGAGCACGCTCAGCGATACCGCGCGGGCCACGCTGGACGGTCAGGCGCGCTGGCTGATGGACAATCCCGAATATTCCGCCACCATCGAGGGGCATGCCGACGAACAGGGCACCCGCGAATACAACCTCGCGCTGGGGGCCCGGCGTGCCAATGCGGCGCAGGAATACCTGATCTCGCGCGGCGTCTCGCCCGCCCGGCTGCGCACCGTCAGCTATGGCAAGGAGCGGCCCATCGAGATCTGCTCGAACGAGGCCTGCTATTCGCAGAACCGCCGCGCCGTGACCGTGATCGCCGCGGGCGCGGGCGTCTGAGGGTCGCCCGATGCGCCGTTTCGCCATTCTGCTGACCGTTTCCGTCGCGCTGGGCGCGGCCTTTCCCGCCGCCGCCCAGTCGCGTCAGGAAACGCTGGCCGATATCCGGCAGGAAATGTCGATCCTTCATGTCGAGATCCAGCGCCTCAAGCGCGAGCTGTCCACCACCGGGGCGCCGGGCGGCGCGGCCGGGGGCGGTTCGGCGTTGCAACGGCTCGACCTGATCGAGCAGGAATTGCGGCGGCTGACCTCGAAGACCGAGGAACTGGAGTTCCGCATCCAGCGGATCGTCGAGGATGGCACGCGGCGGATCGGGGATCTGGAATTCCGGCTGGTCGAGCTTGAGGGCGGGGATGTCAGCAAGCTGGGCCAGACCAGCACGCTGGGTGGCGCGGACCTCGCCCCTCCCGCGACCGCCCCTTCGCCGGCGCCTGCGATCCCGAACGGGGCGCAGCTTGCCGTTGGGGAACGGGCCGATTTCGACGCGGCGAAGGCAGCGCTGGACGGGGGCGACGCCGAAACGGCCGCTGCGGGATTCGCCGCCTTTACCGAGGCCTATCCCGGCAGCCCCCTGTCGGGCGAGGCGCATTTCCTGCGTGGCGAGGCGCTGACCGCGCAGGGCGAGACCTCGGGCGCGGCGCGGGCCTATCTCGATAGTTTCTCGGGTAGCCCGGACGGGCCGCGCGCGGCCGCCGCCCTTTACCGGCTGGGGCTGGCGCTGGACGGGCTGGGCCAGCGGCGCGAGGCCTGCGTCACGCTGGTCGAAGTGGGCACGCGCTTTCCGGGCAGCGTCGAGGCGCAGCAGGCCGAGTCTGCGCTGGACGCCATCGGGTGCAACTGAGCCCCATCGCCCGCGCGCTGGAGGCGGCCCTGTCCGCCTCCTGCCCGGGCGATGCGCCGCTTGGGGTCGCGGTTTCGGGCGGGGGGGATTCCGTGGCGCTGCTGCTGGCGCTGGCCGGGCGGCGCGTTCACGCGGTCACCGTCGATCACGGGCTGAGGCCCGAGGCCACTGCCGAGGCGCGCTTCGTGGCCGAAATCTGTGCGCGGCTGGGCCTGCCGCATGAAACGCTGCGCTGGCGGGGCTGGGACGGTCAGGGCAATCTTCAGGATGCGGCGCGCCGGGCGCGCTATCGGCTGATCGCCGATTGGGCGGCGGGGCAAGGGATCGGCCGGGTCGCACTGGGCCATACGCGCGACGATCAGGCGGAAACGGTGCTGATGCGGCTGGCGCGCGGGGCGGGGGTGGACGGGCTGTCGGCGATGGCGCCTGCGCGCGATGCGCTGGGGGTGACCTGGCTGCGGCCCTTTCTGGGCCTGTCGCGGGCCGATCTGCGCGCCTTCCTGACCGAGCGTGGGCAGGGCTGGATCGAGGATCCCTCGAACGAGGATGCGCGTTTCGACCGGGTGCAGGCCCGCCGCGCGCTGGCCTCGCTGGCGCCGCTGGGGATCACCGCCGAGGGGCTTGCGGCGACCGCTGCGCGCATGGGCTCGGCCCGCGCGGCGCTGGAGGCGGCGACGCTGGCGGCCGCGCGGCATGTGGCGCGCGAGGAGCGGGGCGATGTGGTTCTGGCCCGGGCGGGGCTGGACGCGCTGCAAGACGAGATCGCCCGCCGCCTGCTGGTCGCGGCCTTGTGCTGGGTCGCCTCGTCCGACTATCCGCCGCGGGCCAAGGCGCTGGTCGAGACGCTGGCCGCGCTGGACAGCGCGCCGCGGGCCACGCTGCATGGCTGCCTGATCGCGCGCGAAGCCGGTGGCTTGCGCATCGCGCGGGAGCCTGCCGCGGTGGCCGGAACGGTCGCGCCTGCGGATGCGCTCTGGGACGGGCGCTGGCGGCTGGACGGACCCTTGGGGCCGGGGCTGAAGATCCGCGCGCTGGGCGAGGCCGGGCTGGGCGATTGCCCCGACTGGCGAGCGACCGGCCTGCCGCGTGCCTCCCTGCTGGCATCGCCGGGCATCTGGCAGGGCAAGCGGCTGGTCGCGGCGCCGCTTGCGGGGCTGTCCAACGGCTGGAAGGTCCGGCTCACGACAACGTTAAGCCAGCGGATCATCTCGCATTGAACATGATCGCCTGATCGCTATCTTAGGCCAACGGACAAGCCCCCGGCCTGTCCGTGCCGTCATTTCAAGGAGAACGCCGTGGGCAACGCGCGACAAATCGCATTCTGGGTGGTCCTGTTCCTGCTGATCCTCGCCCTGTTCAACCTTTTCAGCGGCGGCCAGGGGACCATGTCCTCGCGCTCGATCAGCTATACCGAGTTCCTGAACAGCGTGGAAAACGGCGAGGTGGCGAGCGTCACGCTGGACGGCGAACGCGCCGTGATCCGCGCGAATGACGGCAGCACGGTCACGACCATCATTCCGCGCGGGGCGGACATCACCGACCGCCTGCTGGCCCGAAAGGTCGATGTGCGCGCCGAGCCGCAGGAGCAAAGCGGGCTGCTGGCCTATATCGGCACGCTGCTGCCTTTCATCATCCTGATCGGGATCTGGCTGTTCCTGATGAACCGGATGCAGGGCGGCGGGCGCGGCGGCGCGATGGGCTTTGGCAAGTCCAAGGCGAAGCTGCTGACCGAAAAGCATGGCCGCGTGACCTTCGACGACGTGGCGGGCATCGATGAGGCCAAGGAGGAACTTGAGGAGATCGTCGAGTTCCTGCGCAACCCGCAGAAATTCAGCCGCCTGGGCGGCAAGATCCCGAAAGGCGCGCTGTTGGTCGGCCCGCCCGGCACCGGCAAGACGCTGCTCGCGCGTGCCATCGCGGGCGAGGCGGGCGTGCCGTTCTTCACCATCTCCGGCTCCGACTTTGTCGAGATGTTCGTGGGCGTCGGCGCGTCCCGCGTGCGCGACATGTTCGAACAGGCCAAGAAGAACGCGCCCTGCATCGTCTTCATCGACGAGATCGACGCGGTCGGCCGGTCGCGCGGCGTGGGCTATGGCGGCGGCAATGACGAGCGCGAGCAGACGCTGAACCAGTTGCTGGTCGAGATGGACGGGTTCGAGGCCAACGAGGGCATCATCATCGTGGCCGCCACCAACCGCCCCGACGTTCTGGACCCCGCGCTGCTGCGTCCGGGCCGGTTCGACCGGCAGGTGCAGGTGCCCAACCCCGACATCAAGGGCCGCGAGAAGATCCTGGGCGTGCATGCCCGCAAGGTGCCGCTGGGCCCCGATGTGGACCTGCGCATCATAGCCCGTGGCACGCCCGGTTTCTCGGGCGCGGATCTGGCGAACCTGGTGAACGAGGCGGCGCTGATGGCCGCGCGCGTGGGCCGGCGCTTCGTCACGATGGAGGATTTCGAGAACGCCAAGGACAAGGTGATGATGGGCGCGGAGCGGCGGTCCATGGTGATGTCCGAGGACGAGAAGAAGCTGACCGCCTATCACGAGGCCGGCCATGCCATCGTCGGGCTGAACGTGCCCCAGCATGATCCGATCCACAAGGCGACGATCATCCCGCGCGGTCGGGCGCTGGGTCTGGTGCTGTCGCTGCCCGAACGTGACCAGCTCTCGGTCAGCTATACCAAATACACCTCGAAGATCGCGATGGCGATGGGCGGACGGGTGGCCGAGGAACTGGTCTTCGGCAAGGAGAACGTGACATCGGGCGCGGCCTCCGACATCCAGCAGGTCAGCCGGATCGCCCGGGCGATGGTCACCCAGTTCGGCTTTGCCGAGGAACTGGGCTATATCGACTATGCGAACGAGCGGGAAAGCTATCTGGGCACCTATGGCGGCGGCGCGCAGCATTCGGCGGCCACGCAGAAGCTGATCGACGACAAGGTCAAGGAACTGGTGGACCAGGGCTATGAGACCGCCAAGCGTATCCTGACCGAGAAGCGCGACGACCTCGAAAGGCTCGCGCAGGGCTTGCTGGAATACGAGACGCTGACCGGCTCCGAGATCACGAGGGTCATCGCGGGCGAGCCGCTGAACCGCGGCGACGATGGCGATGTGCCGCCCAGGGGGGGCGACACGCCCTCGGTCACGGCGATCCCGAAGACCAGGCCGCGGCCCAAATCGGGGCTGGAACCCGAACCGCTGGCCTGACCCGTTTCGATGTGACGGACAGAAACCCCGGAACCGGACAAGATTCCGGGGTGTTCGTGTGCGACCGGCGCGCTTTGTCGGCTGGCGCGCGCTGCTCGGTCCCTTCGGCGCCCAGTCCTTATGTATGCTGGTCCTGCCCGCCTGCTGCCGCTATCTCTGGCACAAGCCGGCCTTGAGGTATGAAACGAACATGGCCCCGAAATCCGATATCGAGATCGCCCGCGCGGCACAGAAGCGTCCGATCCAGGAGATCGGCGCCAGGCTGGGCATCCCCGAGGCGGATTTGCTGCCCTTTGGCCATGACAAGGCCAAGGTCGGGGCGGAGTTCATCGCGGGGCTCAAGGACCGGCCCAATGGCAAGCTGGTCCTCGTGACCGCGATCAACCCGACGCCCGCGGGCGAGGGCAAGACCACGACGACGGTGGGGCTGGGCGACGGGCTGGCGCGGATCGGCAAGAAGGCCGCGATCTGCATCCGCGAAGCCTCGCTCGGGCCGTGCTTCGGGATGAAGGGCGGTGCTGCGGGCGGCGGCTATGCGCAGGTCGTGCCGATGGAGGACATGAACCTTCACTTCACCGGCGATTTCCACGCGATCACGTCCGCCCATAACCTGCTGGCGGCGATGATCGACAACCATATCTACTGGGGCAACGAGCTGGGCATCGACCCGCGCCGCGTAAGCTGGCGGCGCGTGACGGACATGAACGACCGGGCCTTGCGCGACATGGTCTGTTCGCTGGGCGGCGTGGCGAACGGCTATCCGCGCCAGACCGGTTTCGACATCACCGTGGCCTCGGAAGTCATGGCGATCCTGTGTCTTGCGACCGACATCCATGACCTGCAAAAGCGGCTGGGTGACATCATCGTGGGCTATACCCGCGACCGCGCGCCGGTGCATGCGCGCGATCTGAAGGCGGACGGCGCGATGACCGTGCTGCTGAAGGATGCGCTCCAGCCGAACCTCGTGCAGACGCTGGAGAACACGCCCGCCTTCGTCCATGGCGGGCCGTTTGCCAATATCGCGCATGGCTGCAATTCGGTCATGGCGACCACCACCGCGCTGAAACTGGCCGATTACGTCGTGACCGAGGCCGGTTTCGGGGCCGATCTGGGCGCCGAGAAGTTCATGAACATCAAGTGCCGCAAGGCCGGGCTGGCGCCGTCCGCGGTGGTGATCGTGGCGACCGTGCGCGCGCTCAAGATGAATGGCGGCGTGGCCAAGGCCGATCTGGGGGCCGAGAACGCGGACGCCGTCCGGGCGGGCTGCGCGAATCTGGGCCGCCATATCGAGAACGTGAAATCCTTTGGCGTTCCGGCGGTTGTCGCGATCAACCATTTCGCGGGCGATACCGAGGCCGAGATCGCGGCCGTGCAGGAGTTCGTCTCGCATCAGGGGTCCGAGGCGATCCTGTGCAGGCATTGGGCCGATGGCAGCGCGGGGATCGAGGCGCTGGCACAGCGCGTCGTCGCGTTGGCCGAGGCCGACCATCACGGGTTCGCGCCGCTCTATCCCGACGAGATGGGCCTGTTCCACAAGATCGAGACCATCGCCAAACGCATCTATCGCGCGGGCGAGGTGATCGCCGACAGGAAGATCCGCGACCAGCTGCATGGCTGGGAACAGGCGGGCTATGGCAACCTGCCGATCTGCATGGCCAAGACGCAATATTCCTTTACCACCGATCCGAATGTCCGCGGCGCGCCCGAGGGCCATTCCGTGCCGATCCGCGAGGTGCGGCTGGCGGCAGGGGCTGGGTTCGTCGTGGCGATCTGCGGCGAGATCATGACCATGCCCGGCCTGCCCGGCAAGCCCGCGGCCGAGACCATCGGGCTGAACCCCGAGGGCCAGATCGAGGGGCTGTTCTGAGGGTCGGATTGCAGGCCAGCGGAGGGCAGGCTAACAGGGGCGGGAGAAAGCGACCCACGCAAGGAGGGGACCGGATGATCCCGCCTCAGGACTGCCGGAGCATGGCCGAACTGCGCGCCCAGATCGACGCGCTGGACGGCGATCTGGTGGCGCTGCTGGCCGAGCGTGCCCGCTATATCGACCGGGCGGCGGAACTGAAGCCCGCCGAGGCCCTGCCCGCGCGGATCGGCGCGCGGATCGACGAGGTGATCGCCAGGGTCCGGGCGCGGGCCGAGGCGGAGGGGCTTGACCCCGAACTGGTGGAACGGCTTTGGCGCGAACTGATCGAATGGTCGATCGCGCGCGAAGAGGTGGCGATGGGACCGGGGGAGAACAAGGCATGAGTGCGGACATCATCGACGGCAAGGCATTCGCCGCCACGATCCGCGGCAAGGTGGCCGAGCATGTGGCGCAGCTGCATTCCGAACACGGGCTGACGCCGGGGCTGGCGGTGGTGCTGGTGGGCGAGGATCCGGCCAGCCAGGTCTATGTGCGCAACAAGGGCCAGCAGACCGAAGAGTGCGGCATGGCCTCGTTCGAGCATCGTCTGCCCGCCGAGACCTCCGAGGCCGATTTGCTGGCGCTGATCGCCCGGCTGAACGCGGCGCCCGCGGTGCATGGCATTCTGGTGCAATTGCCGCTGCCCGATCATATCGACTCGGCCAAGGTGCTGGACGCGATTGATCCGGCCAAGGATGTCGATGGCTTCCACATCTCGAATGTCGGGCTGCTGGCGACAGGGCAGAAGGCGCTGGTGCCCTGCACGCCGCTGGGCTGCCTGATGCTGCTGCGCGACCGGCATGGCTCGCTTGCGGGGATGGATGCGGTGGTCGTGGGCCGGTCGAACATCGTGGGCAAGCCGATGGCCCAGCTTCTGCTGCGCGACAGTGCGACCGTGACCATCGCCCATTCCCGCACCCGTGACCTGGCCGGGCTGTGCAGCCGCGCCGATATCCTGGTGGCCGCCGTGGGCCGGCCCGAGATGATCCCGGGCGACTGGATCAAGCCCGGCGCCACGGTGATCGACGTCGGCATCAACCGCATTCCCGCGCCCGAACGCGGCGAGGGCAAGTCGCGGCTGGTGGGCGATGTGCATTACGACAGCGCCGTGCAGGTCGCGGGCGCGATCACGCCGGTGCCGGGCGGCGTCGGGCCGATGACCATCGCCTGCCTGCTGGCCAACACGCTGACCGCCTTTTGCCGGGCGCATGGTCTGGCCGAGCCCGAGGGGCTGACCGCCTGAGCGCGGTCAGGCGCTGACCGGCACCATCGTCCCCAGCAGCGTCGCCACATGGCGGCGCGCGGTGTCCTGTCCGGCGTGGACATCGGCGCGCACCACCATAAGCCGCCGCCCCGCGCGCACCACTTCGGCCCGGGCGATCAGCCGCGCGCTCATGGCGGGGGGCGGCGGGGGCCAGCAGGTGGATCGTCATTTCGCTGGTCACGACTTCCTGCCCCGGCGCCATCAGGCTCAGCGCGGCATAGCCCGCCGCGCTGTCGCCCAGCGAAAAGGTCAGCCCGGCATGGGCCATGCCCTGTTGCTGGCCGAATTCGGGCCGGATCGGCGCGGCGATCTCGACCAGACCGGGGGCGAGCGAGAAGATATCCGCGCCGATGGTCCGCATCATGGCCTGCCGGGAAAAGCTGTCCTTGACGGCCCGATCATAGGCGGGATTGCGGGGGGTGTGGGTCATGCGCAAGGCCTCGTTGACGGGGGCGGAGTGAGGCTGGCTCGGTCCCCCGGCTCTGTGTAACTGCGGGTCGCGGCAGGGCTTGCGCGTGCAGCCCTTGCGCGGCACTCTGGAGCCTGTCTAAAGAATTGGCGACTGTGCGTTCAAAGCAATTCATTTGCCTGGTCAAGGTTGTCCTGTTTCCGATGTTGCAAGAATTTGGCCGCGTCCTGTTTCACCCCTCGACCCTGCTGCTTTGGCTTGGGCTGTCGCTCCTGCTGGCGCTGGGCGGTCCGTTCGGCACCTATGCGGCGTCCCTGTCGCAGCGCCTGGCCTTCTGGCCGCTTGTCGTAGGGGCGGGGCTGGCCGGGGGGGCGGCGCTGCGTGTCGTGCTGCGGCACCATCTGGGCTGGCTGGGGTTCTGGCAGCGCGCCCTTGTCAAAGCGGGCGTGCTGACGGGGATCCTTGCGGTGCTGGTGTTCCGGATGGCCGAGGGTCTGGGGCCCGAGGGGATCGAGCGGGACGCTCTGAAAGGTGTCGCCGAGGTCGCGCTGGGCGTTTTCGGGCTGTCGCTGGGGCTGAGCGCGCTGCATATCACGCTGGCGCGGAGCAGGGAGGCGGCGACGGCGGGCGCGGACTGCCCCTTGCTGCGGCGTCTGCCTGCGGAGCGGCGCGGGGCGGTGATCCGGCTGAGTTCGTCGGACCATTACGTTCAGGTCGTGACCGAGCGTGGCACGACACCGATCCTGATCCGTTTCGCCGACGCCATCGCGGAACTTGGCGGGGTCGAGGGGTTGCGCGTGCATCGTTCGCACTGGGTCGCGCTGGATGCGGTGACCGGGGCGCGGCGGGCGGGCGGGCGGCTGTTCCTGACGCTGTCGGATGGAACCGAATTGCCGGTCAGCCGCCGTCACCGCGCAGAGGTCGAGGCGTTGGGCCTTGCGCCGGGCGCATCGGAAGCGGAACCGCCCGCGTCCCGGTAAGGATGGCGATGGCCTCCTGTCCCATCAGCGCATCCAGCACCGGGGCATCTGTCGCAAGCCCCCCGGTATAGGCGCCGAAGGCGGGCAGGATCACGCGGGTCGCACCGGCCAGGAAACAGGGTCGCGCGATGCGCCGCCCGCCGATGGAAAGCCGTGCCTTGGGGTGGTAATGGCCCGAGATCTCGGCGGTTTCGCCAGGCTGCGCGATGTGGCGGAAGGTCAGCGGGCCTTCGCGCCATTCCGCCAGATGGGTGCCGGGCAGGGTGACCGGGCCGGGATCGTGATTGCCCGCGATCCAGACCCAGCGCCGCCCCGCCATCAGCCGCAACAGCCGATCCTCGGCGCCGGGGGGCAGGGCGCGGGCGGCCGCATCGTCGTCGAAACTGTCGCCGAGGCAGACGATTGTCCGGGGGGCGCAGCGCGCGATCTCGGACTCCAGCCGGGTCAGGGTCTCGGCGGTGTCATAGGGCGGCAGCAGCGTGCCGCCGCGCCGCGCCAGCCGCTCGGCCTTGCCCAGATGCAGGTCCGCCACCGCCAGCACCCCCGCCTCGGCCCAGTAAAGCGCGCCCGTGGGCAGGGCGCAGAGCGGGGCGCCGCACAGGGTGAAGGCATGGGCGGTCATGGCCCGTCATCCCGCGAAAGCGCACGGGCCGCAAGGGCTCAGGCAAGCCCGGCCTCGGCCATCAACTGTTCCGCCGCCGCGTCGATCAGGCGCTGTTCCGCCGCGCCCTGAACCGGGATGCGCCCGGCCTCAAGGAACAGCGGCGCGGCCAGCGGGGTGACGCGCGGGCGGCGGATGTGGTCGATCCGACCCTTGACGCGGGCCAGAACCGCCTCGATCCGGCCGAAATCGACCAGCCCCTTCATCGCCTCTTCGCGGGTGATTTCCAGAAGCAGATGGCCGGGGTCGTATTTCATCAGCGTGTCATAGAGGATGTCCGAGGAAAACGTCGCCTGCCGCCCGGTCTTGCGCGTGCCGGGCAGGTTGCGCGCGATCAGCCCGGCGATCACGGCGGATGTGCGGAAGGTGCGCTTCATCACCGCGTTTCCCGCAAGCCAGGTCTCGAACGCGGCGCGCAGTCCGGTGGCGTCCAGCAGATCGGCCGGTTCCGTCACCTCGTCCAGCCCCCAGACCAGCGTGGCGTAATCGGTCGAGACGAAGCCCAGCGGCGCCAGCCCCGCCGCTTCCATCCGCTGCGTGACCAGAAGGCCCAATGTCTGCTGCGCGTTCCGGCCCGCGAAACCGTAGATGCACAGGTGCTGGCGGCCATTCTGCGGGAAGGTCTCGACCAGCAGCCGCTCGCGCTCGGGCAGGCGCGAGACCTGCCGTTGCAGCGCCAGCCATTCGGCGGTGTGGGCAGGCAATTCGGGCCAGTCGGGCGCGCGGAACATGGTCAGGATACGGTCCGACAGGCGCGTGGAGGTGGCGAACTTGGTGCCTGCGAAGACCGCGATCTTCGGCTCGCGGCCGGGGCTGCGGCTGACCTCGACCACCATTTCGCGCAGGCCCTCGTAGCGCACGACCTGCCCGCCGATCAGGAAGGTGTCACCCGGGGTCAGGGTCGCGGCAAAGGCTTCCTCGATCTCGCCCAGCGCCGCGCCGCCGCGCGCGGGTTTCATCCGCACCTTCAGCTTTTCTTCCTCGACAATGGTGCCAAGGTTCATGCGGATTGCCTGTGCGGCGCGCGGATCGCGCAGCGCCCAGCGCCCGTCGGGCTGGCGTTTCAGCCGCTGCCAGCGGTCATAGGCGCGCAGCGCATAGCCCCCCGTCGCCGCGAAATCGAGGCAGGCATCGAAGCGCGCGCGCGAAAGCCCGGCATAGGGACCGGCGGTGGTGATCTCGGCGAACAGGGCATCGGCCTCGAACGGCCCGGCGGCGGCGGTGGCCAGGATATGCTGGCAGAGCACGTCGCCGGGGCCGGGGCCGCGCGGGTCGCCATCCAGATCGTTCTCGCGCACCGCCTGAAGGGCTGCGACACATTCCACCACCTCGAAGCGGTTGGCGGGCACCAGCAGCGCCCTGGACGGCGCGTTGTAGCGGTGGTTCGCCCGCCCGATCCGCTGCACCAGCCGCTTGACGTTCCTGGGCGCGCCGACCTGGATCACCAGATCGACATCGCCCCAGTCGATGCCCAGATCCAGCGAGCCGGTGCAGACCACCGCGCGCAACTGGCCCGCGGCCATCGCCTGTTCCACCTTTTCGCGGGCCTCGCGCGACAGGCTGCCATGGTGGATCGCGATCGGCAGCCCGGCCTCGTTCGCCAGCCACAGGTCGCGGAAGAACAACTCGGCCTGGGCGCGGGTGTTGTGGAAGATCAGCGTGGTGCGGTGGCGCGCGATCTGGTCCAGCACCGCCGATATCGCATAGCGTCCCCCGCCGCCCGCCCAAGGGGGGGGCGCGCCGGTGTCAAGCATCGCGATATCGGGGGGCGGGCCGGGATCGGCGGTCAGGATCTCGCAGGGGTCCGGATGGCGGGCAAGGAAGCGGGCGAGGGCGGGCGGATCCTCGACGGTGGCGGACAGCCCGACGCGACGCAGGCCGGGGCACAGCGTCGAGAGCCGGGCAAGCCCCAGCATCAACTGATCGCCGCGCTTCGATTCCGCCAGCGCGTGGATCTCGTCCACGATCACGCGCTTCAGCCCCCCGAATATGCGCGGCGCGTCCTCGTAGGACAGAAGCAGTGCCAGGCTTTCGGGTGTGGTCAGCAGGATATGCGGCGGGTCGGCGCGCTGGCGGCGGCGCAGGGTCCGGGTGGTGTCGCCGGTGCGGTCCTCGATGCGGATGGGCAGGCCCATGTCCTCGACGGGCGCGCGCAGGTTGCGCCTGATATCCGCGGTCAGCGCCTTCAGCGGTGAAATGTAGAGAGTGTGCAAGCCCGGGGCGGGATTCTCGGCGATCTCGGCCAGAGAAGGCAGGAACCCGGCAAGCGTCTTGCCCCCGCCCGTGGGCGCGATCAGCAACAGCGCGGGCGCCCCGGCGCGGTCCAGCATCGCGCGCTGGTGGGGGTGGATGGTCCAGCCGCGCGCGGCAAACCAGCTATCAAAGGTTTCGAGCATGGGCATCAGCCGGTTCTAGCGCAAGGCGGGGCCGATTTCATGCCGCATTCGCGGGGTTCAGGACTCGATCCAGATCGTCACCGGCCCGTCATTGACCAGCGCCACCTTCATGTCGGCCCCGAACCGTCCCTTTGCCACCGGCACGCCCTGCGCGGCCAGCGCGTGGGCGAAATGCTCGTAAAGCCCTTCGCCCCGGTCGGGCGGGGCGGCGGCGGAAAAGCCCGGGCGGTTCCCGCGCGAGGTGTCGGCGGCCAGCGTGAACTGGCTGATGACCAGCGCCGCACCGCCGGTGTCCAGAACCGACAGGTTCATCCTGCCATCCGCGTCGCGGAAGATGCGCATGCGGGCGATCCGCGCGGCCAGCTTTTCGGCCTTGGCCTCGGTATCGGCGGCCATGGCGCAGACGAGGATCATCAGCCCCGGGCCGATCTGGCCCAGCACCTCGCCATCGACGCGCACCGCCGCTTCGCTGACGCGCTGGACAAGCGCCCTCATGCCAGTTCCTCGCGCCAGGGCGGGTTCGCGCCCGCGCGGCTGACCGTGACCGCCGCGGCCCGGCTGGCCAGGTCCAGCGCGCCGACAAGGGCGGCATGCGACAGGCAGCCAAGCCCCGCCTTCGACAGATGCCCCCCGGCCCTGAGTGCCGCCAGAAGCCCCGCGTTGAACGTGTCGCCCGCGCCGACGGTATCGACCAACTCGACCGGGCGGGCGGGAATTTCGGCCTGCGCCGTGCGGGCAAAGGCGCGGGCGCCATCGGCCCCCAGCGTCAGGACCACCAGTTTCGGGCCGCGTTCCAGAAGACCGCGGGCCAGTTCCGCCGCATCGCCCGGCCCGAGAAGCCAGCGCAGATCGTCGAGCGACAGCTTGACGATATCGGCCGCCGCCACCATCGCCGCGAGGCGCGTGCGCAGGGCGGCTTCGTCCGCGGCGAAACCGGGGCGGATATTGGGGTCGAGCATCGTCACCCGCGCCCCCGCCTCGCGCAGCATCAGCGCCTGATAGGCCGATCCGCACGGCTCGACCGCCAGCGAGATGCCGCCGAAGAACACCGCCTCGATCCGGTCGGACAGGGCGGGCAGATCGGCGGCGGCCAGCATCCGCCCGGCGCTGTTCTCGTCGTAGAAGGCATAGCTGGCCTGCCCGTCGTCCAGCGCCACGAAGGCCAGCGTCGTCGGCCGGGCCGAACGGATCGCAAAGCCCGCATCGACCCCCGATGCAATCAGCGCCCGGTCCAGCATCCGGCCGAACGGATCCTCCGACAGCCCCGAGAAGAACCCGGTCGGTGCGCCCAACCGGCCCAGCGCGATCGCGGTGTTGAAGACCGACCCGCCCGGATGCGGCACAAAGGCCGATTCGCCCGCCGCGGTCCGGCCGGGCAGCATGTCGATCAGGGCCTCGCCCGCACAAAGGATCATGGCGCATCTCCTTGCCGTGTCCCAGCCATACCCGGCCCCTTGGCCCGGCGCAAACCCGCCGCGCGGCGCCGCGCCTTGACGGCTGTCAATGACAGGTGGGCGGGGGCGGGGAATCCTGCGGTCATTGCAGCATTCCACAAGACAGGAGGTCGAGATGGTCGAGAAATCGCACAGCGCAGGCTTCTGGCCCTCGCTTTACGAACCCTTCCGCGGGCTCGGCGCGCGGGTGGCCGACTGGTTCGCGCCCGCATCCGAGGCGTCGGCCGGCGAGGACGGCTACAGCATCCGGATGGAACTGCCGGGGGTCGAGGAAAAGGACATCAAGGTGTCGCTGGCCGATGGCGTCGTCACCGTGCGCGGCGAAAAGCAGTCGAGCCGCGAGGAAAAGGGCGAGACCTGGTATTTCAGCGAACGCGAATATGGGTCATTCTCGCGCAGCTTCCGGCTGCCGCCCGATGCCGATGCAGGCGCGGTCAAGGCCGACCTGAAGGACGGCGTGCTGACGGTCAGCATCGGCAAGAAGGCGTCCGACGAGACAGCCGGCAGCACCGAGATCCCGATCGGCCGGGGCTGAGGGCGCGTGGCGTTCCGGGGCAAGGGGGGGTGCCCCGGACGCCCTATTGCCAGTCGACCATGCCCATAGCGCCCTGATCGAGCGCCACCAGATAGCCCACAGCCCCCGCAAGGATCAGCCCCAGCAGGACGGCAAGGGCGATCTTCCAGACCGACCAGGGCCGTTCACCCTGCACCCGCCCCGTGCGCCCGTTCACCACGAAGCGATAGCTCTTGCCGCGATAACGATAGGCGGCCAGCCAGACCGGCAGCAGGATATGCTTGAAGGTGACGTCCGAAACCTCGGTCTCCAGCCGGTCGATGCGTTGCTGGTCGCCGCCGATGTCGGCCGCCACGTCGCGCCGGATTACCCGGTCCATGATCGCGCGCGCCGTTCCAAAGCCCTGTTCCAGCCCCACGGTATAGCCCTCGGCGCCGAACCCCGCGAGGTAGTCGGGCCGGTAGGGTTCCAGTTGCGCAAGGTCCCAGGGTTGCAACCCGTCGGTATGCCGCCGCGGCAGGCTGGTCGAGCCCAGCACCAGCACGTCGTCGAAATCCCGCGCCACCCGGCCCGAAACCGGGCTCCAGCGGATCGTCTGCACCCGCTCGGCCTGGCGCTGGCCGTTGCGTGTGACCATCCGCGTCTCGTAATGGATCGTGCCACGCGCGCCGGAATAGCGTGACCTTGTCCGGGCGTCATAGGTCCAGAAGGGGACATAGATGCCCTGCATCGGGCGGCCCCGGCGGGCGAATTCGGTCAGTCCCGAGGGTGCGAACCACAACCGCCCCAGCCAGTCGGTCATCGCCTTGTGCGCCTCGCGTTCGCTGAGTGCAAAGGGCAGCACGGCCTGCGGCTTGATCCGGCGCTGGTGGCCGGTATCGGTGACGACGGGGGTGGCGCAGAACGGACAGGAAGCGGCATGGGTCTGGTCGTCCAGTTCGACCTCGGCGCCGCAATTGGGGCATTTCAGCCGCCGCACCTCCTCCATGTCGGCGGGGGGCAGGGCGGCGGCCAGCGCGGCGCGATAGTCCAGCTCGTGCAGGTGCCGCGCGTCCGGTCCCGCCCCGGCGATCGGTTCGGCATGGCCGCAATGGGCGCACACCAGTTGCCGCGCGCCCGGATCGTAGCGCAGGTTCGCGCCGCACTGGTCGCAGGGGAAGCGGTGGTCATGGGGCGCGGGCGGGGGCGCGGTGTCGGGCATCGGGCGCGGACGGCGCAATCAGGCGTCAGGCGGGGGCGGAGGGGGCGCGACGGTGAAAAGCCGGGCAAGCTCCGTCACCTCCTCGGCGCGTTTCCAGCCGTCCTGGCCCGGGGTCCAGACAAAGGTTTCGCGCCGGAGCGTGCCCGCCATCGCCATCCGCCCCAGATCGGCCCTGGAGAATGGCCCCCTTGTCTCGCCCTTCTCTGCGATATGCCAGACATGTTCGACCGGCGGGGGCGGCGGGGCGGCGCCGGGCATCGGCCCCCATGGCCCCTGCTGCGCGATCTGTGCGCCCATTGCCATGCCCATCCCGGCGCCCAGCCCCGCGGCCATGCCGCCGCCCGCCTGGCCTTGGGCCGATGTCATCGCCTCGGCCGCCGAATACTGGGTGAACCGGCCCAGATCGCCCGCGATCCCCATCGAGGTGCGCTTGTCCAGCGCCTTTTCCACCTCGGGCGGCAGGCTGATATTCTCGATGTAGAATTCAGGCATGCTCAGCCCGTAGGCCTCCAGCGTCTTCGAGACTTCGGTCGCGATCAGCCGGCCCAGGTCGTCGGTATTCGCCGCCATGTCCAGCACCGGGATGCCGGACCGCGCGATCACCCGGGAAAATTCCTGCACGATGATGTTGCGGATCTGGAAGGCGATCTCGTCGCGGGTGAACTCGCCGTCGGTGCCCACGATCTCGACCATGAAGCGGGCGGGGTCGCTGACCCGGATCGCGCAGGTCCCGAAGGCGCGCAGCCTGAGCGGCCCGAATTCCGGATCGCGCAGGATCACCGGGTTCTTGGTGCCCCATTTCAGGCCGGGAAAGCGGGTGGTGGCGACGAAATAGATCTCGGACTTGAAGGGCGAGCGGAAGCCGTGATCCCAGTGCTGCAAGGTCGTCAGCAACGGCATGTTGTTGGTTTCCAGCATGTAGAGCCCGGGCGTGAACACGTCGGCCAGCTGCCCCTCATGGACAAAGACGGCAGCCTGCCCCTCGCGCACGGTCAGCTTGGCGCCATACTTGATCGCGTGGCCCTGCCGTTCGAACCGCCAGACCATGGTATCGCGGGTATCGTCCACCCAGTGGATGACGTCGATGAACTCGCCGGACAGGAAGTCGAAGATGCGCATGGGTCTGGTCCTTCGGGTCGGGTTGTCCCGACTATACGCGCGACGCCCCGCGCAGGTCACGCACAAGCGCGACCCCGCCGGTCAGCTTTCGCCCCCCATCAGTTCCGTCGCGATGGTCTCGATGATGGGGCGGGCCTCGGGCTCGCGCATGCCGGGGCGCAGGCGGCGGTCGTAGAGGATGCGAAGCAGCAATTCGTCATGCGGTGTGAGCAGCGCGAATTCCTCATCATCGTTGAAGATCGAGGGCCGGGCAGCGGGGCTGTCATTGGCCAGCCCCAGCCCCTGGGCCAGTTCCTCGTGGATGCAGGACCGGCGCAGACGGTCGGGATGTTCGCCCCGGATCACCGCAACCGCGTGGGAATAGACGCTCGACTCGCCGCTGGAAAACGCCAGCACCAGGCAGAAGGTCGAGCGCGGCATGCCCTCGATCGTGCGGATGGCGGTGGCGTCGATGCCGGGCACCATCGCGCGCAGGCGGGGTCCGATGCTGCGGCGTTCGTCCTCGTTGAGGATCAGGACATGGAAATTCGCCTGCTCCGGTTCGATCTGCCGGATCGTCAGCCCGGTCAGCCCGGACAGCCGCCGGGCATAGGCGTCGATCTCGGCGCGGTCCCTTGTGCGCTGCGCCTCGGGCACCGTCTCGCCGAAGACCAGCCCCAGCCCGATGGGCTGTTCCCAGCGGCGCAGGCGGCTGGGCGTTTCGCGCGGCACGAGCGCGCCCGCACGCGTGACATATTCGTCGTAAAGCGCGATGCGCACGAAATTCTCGACCACCGCCCGGCGCGAGAAGGGCGCGTCGGGGGCTGTCGCGTCGGTGCGCAGCAGCCCGCGTGACAGAAGGTCGGCCTCGACCCGGGCGAAATGCCGGGCGATCGCCTCGCTTTCGGGCGAGGGCGCGGGGCGCACCAGATCCGGCCGCGGCACGGGGCGGGGGCTGGTTGCCGGGGGCACGATCTGACAACCAGCCAGCGCCCCGAGGACGACAGCATGTATCAGAAGAGGGGGGAGGCGCAGCTTCACCGTGGTCTCAGACCCCCGGAACGGCACCCGCGGCCTGAGCCCGGGATTTCGCGGCCGCCAGCGTGTTGCGCAGTTCGGCCTCCATCTTCCTGAGGTCTTCCTCTGCCTTCGCGCGGCGGGACTTGCCCTCGTCGGCGATCTGAAGGCTTTCCTCGATGGTGGCGACCAGCGTGGCATTGGCCTTCTTGACCGCCTCGATGTCGAACACGCCGCGCTCCATCTCCTCACGCACGATCTTGTTGGCCTCGCGCAGGTTCTCGGCATTGGCCGTCAGCAGGTCATTGGTCAGGTCGGAGGCCGCGCGCACCGCTTCGGCCGCCTCGCGCGAGCGCTGGATCGTCACCGCCTGGGCAAGCTGGGTTTCCCACAATGGCACGGTATTGACCAGCGTCGAGTTGATCTTGGTGACCAGCGACTTGTCGTTTTCCTGCACCAGCCGGATCGAGGGCAGCGACTGCATCGTGACCTGGCGGGTCAGCTTGAGGTCATGCACGCGCCGCTCCAGGTCGTCGCGCGCGGCGCGCAGGTCGCGCAATTCCTGCGCGCGGATCACCTGGTCGTTCTCGGGCGCGGCGCTGACCGCGGCCTCGCGCGCGGGGATGTCGCGGCTGTCCAGATCGGCCAGCTTGGCCTCGCCGGCCGCGATGTAAAGCGCCAGCTCGTCGTAGAAGCCCAGCGTCTTTTCATAAAGCTTGTCCAGCGACTTGATGTCCTTGAGAAGCCGGTGTTCATGGGTCAGCAGATCGTCGGTGATCTTGTCGATCTGGCCCTGCACGGTCTCGAACTGCGCCATGAAATTCGCGATGGGCCGGGCGCGGCGGGTCAGCTTCTCCCACCAGCTGCGCTTGCGCCCGGCATCCAGTTCCGCGACCGAAAAGCCCCGGATCGTGGTCACGATCTCGCGCAGGCTGTCGCCCGCGGGCCCTGCATCCTTGTTGCGCACATCGGCCAGCATGGCCTGGCTGATCTGCTGCAATTCGGCCTGGGCCGAGGCGCCGAAGGAGATGATCGAGCCGCTGTCGGCCATGTCGATCTCGGCCATGCGGGTGCGGATGCCCAGCGCCTGCTTGTCGTCGGCGGCCTCCAGCGGCACCACTTCGGCGGCAGGCGCGGGCAGGATCACGGCGCTGAGTTGCTCGACCTCGGTAAGGGCGGCCTGGGCCTTCTGTCTCACGGTCTCGGACATGTCTCTCACTCTCCAGAATTTGGAATGGCGGACGCGGTGCGTACGCCTTCACGCTGCAGCCTGTCGCGCAGCACCTCGATTTCGACGTCCAGATCGGCCCGGTCGTCCAGCAACAGGGCGCGCGTTCGGGCCGCAAAATTCTCCTCCAGATCGGTCAGAAGCGCCTCGTAATCCGCCCGCGCGCTTGCGTCGCGGGTGCGGGCATAAAGCTCGGAGAACTTGACCGTCACATCGCGCGCGCCCAGCAGGTAGACCACCAGGTAGCGCCGCGCGGCGGTCAGGTCGCGGGGGTCGTTCTCGACGGTGCGGAACATCTCGCGCACGGTGCCCTGAAACCGCTCGACCCGCGCCTCAAGCCGCCGGTCGCCCGCGCGCGCGATGGCATCGGTCATCTTGCGCAGGTGCTTTTCGGCCTCGTCGATCACCCGGACGACGCGCTCGCGTTGCAGGCTGTCGGTGCCCTCGATCCCCTTGTCGCGCATCGGATCAACCCCGAAGGCGGCGCTGTGCAGCACCACGCCCAGGACGGCATAGATCGCGGGCGCCAGGAACCCGGCGCCGGGGGTCATGCCCGCCAGGAACAGCCCCGCCCCGGTCAGCGCCGAGCCGAACATCTTGCGCGGGATCGCCGGGCGGCGGGCGACCTTGCGCACGGCCCAGGCATCCTCGGCCTTCAGCCCCTCGCGTGTCAGCCAGGCCGCCAGCAGCAGCACGCCCAGCGCCATCAGCGTGAGCGCCATCCCGGTCGGATCGGACAGGAAGGCGCGCGGCACAAGGGCCAGCGGCACCACGAACATCAGGTTGGCCCGGCCGCGGGACCGGGCGGCGCGCTGGCCCTGGAACGGGTGACGCGGCGGCGGCGCGCTCCCGTCGTCGGGCCGCGGATCGGGGCTGTATCTCCCGCCATAGCGCTGTGCCATCAGCCGCCCCCCACGATCGCGACATAGAGGATCAGCGCGACCAGCAGGAAGAACGCCAGTTTCTGTAGCCCGGATTCGGACATCAACCCATCCCGTTTCGCTCTTGCCATCATATGGGATGCGAGCGTGTTCCGAAAAGCAAGCCCGACGCGGGCCTCAACGCCGCTTCGGCGGCCCGGCCTTGCGTACCGTGCGCTTCGGTCGCGGGGGTGTCGCCGGCTGGAAATCGCGGTCGAGCCCCAACTGGTCGCGCAGCACGCGCGAGCGCACCTCCACGACCTCGCCGGGTTTCAGATCGCCCAGCCGGAACGGGCCATAGCCCACGCGGATCAGCCGGTTCACGACCAGCCCCACCGCCTCCATCGCGCGGCGGATCTCGCGGTTCCGGCCTTCGCGGATACCCGCGGTGAGCCAGGCATTCGCGCCCTGCTGGCGGTCAAGGCTCACCTCCATCGGCTGGAACCGCTTGCCCTGGACGGTGATGCCCGCGCGCAGGGGGGCCAGCGTCTCGTCCGACGGTGTGCCCTTGATGCGGACGCGGTACTTGCGCAGCCAGCCGGTCGAGGGCAGTTCCAGCCGTCGCTTGATCGCGCCATCATTGGTCAGCAGCAGCAGCCCTTCGGAATTGAGGTCGAGCCGCCCCACCGACATCACCCGCGGCATGTCCTCGGGCAGGGCGTCGAACACGGTGGGGCGGCCCTTTTCGTCCTTCTCGGTGGTCACAAGCCCGCTGGGCTTGTGATAAAGCCACAGCCGCGGGGGCTCGGCCTCGGCGATGGGCTGGCCGTCGACCTCGATCCGGTCCCTGGCGGTGACGTTCAGCGCGGGGCTGTCGATCCGCTTGCCGTTGACCGCGACGCGGCCGGCCTCGATCATGCGCTCGGCCTCGCGGCGCGAGGCGATGCCGGCCCGCGCCAGCACCTTGGCGATGCGATCGCCCTCTGGGGTATCCTGTTCCATGGGCATCGTTTACGCGGGTTTCGGGGCGTGGGAAAGCGGCTTGCGCGGGGGCGGGGCTGGGGCGATGAAGGGGAATGAGCCCGTTTCGCAGCCATATGGAAACCGCCCTTGCCGAGGCCCGCGCTGCCGCCGCACGCGGCGAGGTGCCGGTGGGCGCGGTTGTCGTTTCACCCCAAGGCGTTGTGGTTTCCGCCGCGGGAAACCGCACGATCGAGTTGCGCGACCCCACGGCGCATGCCGAGATCCTGGCGATCCGGGCGGCCTGTCGGGTGCTGGGATCCGAGCGGTTGGCGGGGTGTGATCTTTATGTCACCCTGGAGCCTTGCCCGATGTGTGCCTCGGCGATCAGCCAGGCGCGGATCGGGCGGCTGTATTACGGGGCGGCGGATCCGAAATCGGGCGGCGTGGCGCAGGGGCCGCGCGTGTTCGAGCATCCGCAATGCCACCATGTCCCTGAAATCTATGACGGAATCAACGCGGCCGAGGCCGAGCGGCTGTTGCGCGAGTTCTTTGTCGCGCGGCGCTGAACCGGCGCGGGGGGGGCGGTTTCGCCGGGTTGCGACGCGGTGCGGGCCGTTATCGGAATTCCATCGGACTTTCATCGGAATTCCATCGGACTTTGATTGGCAGATTGCCGGGCCGTCCGCAGTCAGGCGCGGGGATGGGCGGCCTCGTAGACCTCCATCAGGCGGGCGGTATCGACGGCCGTATAGGCCTGGGTGGTCGAGAGCGAGGCGTGGCCCAGAAGTTCCTGGATCGCGCGCAGGTCGCCGCCTGCGGAGAGCAGATGCGTGGCGAAGCTATGGCGCAGGGCGTGCGGCGTGGCGGTGGCGGGCAGGCCGAGCCGCCCCCGCGTCTGTTCCATCGCGCGGGCGACGAGACGGGCATTGAGCGGGCCGCCGCGGGCACCGCGAAAAAGCGGGGCGTCGGGGGCCAGTTCGAACGGGCAGAGCCGCAGATAGGTGGCGACCGCCTCGCGCGCGGCGGGCAGGACGGGCACGATGCGTTCCTTGCCGCCCTTGCCGACGATGCGCAGGCTGTCGGGCAGGGGCGCGTCGCGGCGCAGAAGGCTCAGCGCCTCGGAGATGCGCAGCCCGCAGCCATAAAGCAGGGTGACCACCGCCCCGTCGCGCGCCGCGATCCACGGCTCGCGCGCGCTGTCGCCGACCGTGTCCAGCACCGCGCGGGCGGCATCCTCGGCCAGCGGGCGGGGCAGCTTGCGCCGGATCCTGGGCGCGCGCACCGACAGCACGGCGGTCGGCTCGAACCCCTCGCGCCGCCCATACCAGCGGAAGAAGCCCTTGAGCGCCGACAGCGCCCGGGCGAGCGAGCGTGCGCCCAGCCCCCGGCCGCGTTCATGCGCCATCCAGGCGCGCAGGTCGCGCAGCTCGATCGCGGCCAGCCGCGCAGGCCCCGCGGGCGCGCCGTCATATTCCGCAAGGAAGGCCAGAAAGCCGGTCACGTCCGCGCCATAGGCGCGGATCGTGTTCGCGGCCGCGCCGTTCAGCGCGCGTTCCTCGGCCAGCCAATCCGACAGCGCCGCCCGCGCGGCGGGGGCGAGCGCAAGGCTCATGCCAGGAAGCGGCGCATCGTCCGTTCGACGAGGCCCGCGAAGAAGGTCAAGAGGTCCGTGCCCTGGTTCGGCGCGAATTGCTGCGCATCCTCGGAGCCCATGGCCAGCATGCCCGGCAGCCGGTCGGGGCCGAAATCCAGCCTGAGCAGTGCCTCGGAGCGGATCGGGCTGCGCCTGTCGCCGTAAAGCGCGCCGTTTTCCGGCAGCTTCTGGCGCAGGGTCACGACGCGTGCGCTGCGCCCGTGCGGACCGCCCGCATAAGCCTCGACAAAGCCTTCGGGGGCGAGTTGCACCACGGCGCCCAGTCGGGACAGCGCCTCGGCCGCGTCGCCCTGGTGGCTTTCCAGCACCAGCCGCAGGCCGTCGAGCCGCAGGATCGCGGCCACCTCGCCCGAGAGCGTGGCGATGAAGTCCGGAAAATCCCCGGACTCCAGCAGGGCCAGCGCGGCGCGGTGGATCTGGTTGGTGCCCGACAGGTTCTCGTAGGCGGCGGCGATGACGGAGCGGTGGGTTTCCTCCAGCCGGTCGAGCCGGGCCTCGAGCCGTTCCATCGCGATGCCGCGCAGATCGACGATATTGGCGCCCATCATCCGTTCGTTCGCGGCGACAAGCGCGCGCATCACGTCCGGGTCGTCGAGGATCACGTCGGGATCGGCCAGAATCTGCGCGCGAAGATCGTCCGCGACGGCGGGGGAACTGCTCATGTCTGCCTCGTTGTCATGGTCGTTTTGTGACACCTTACACCAAGGCTAGAGGATTTTCTGCCCCGTTTTTTCCCAATCCGCCAGGAACGTGGCCAGACCCTTGTCGGTCAGCGGATGGGCGGCCATCTGTTTCAGCACGCCCGGCGGCGCGGTGACCACATCGGCGCCGATCTTCGCGGCGTCGGTCACATGGTTGACCGTGCGGATCGAGGCGGCCAGTATCCGCGTCCCGAAGCCGTAATTGTCGAAGATCGTCCTTATGTCGGCGATCAGGTCCATGCCGTCGAGATTGATGTCATCGAGCCGCCCGATGAAGGGCGAGACGAAGGTTGCGCCCGCCTTGGCGGCCAGAATCGCCTGCGCGGCCGAAAAGCAGAGCGTGACATTGACCATGTGCCCCTCGCCGCTGAGCGCCTTGCACGCCTTGAGCCCGTCCCAGGTCAGCGGCACCTTGACCGCGATATTGGGGGCGATCCGGGCAAGCTTGCGGCCCTCCTCGATCATCGCGGGCGCCTCGGTCGCGATCACCTCGGCCGAAACGGGGCCGGAGACGATGCCGCAGATCTCGCGCGTGACCTCCAGGATGTCGCGGCCCGATTTCAGGATCAGCGAGGGGTTGGTGGTCACGCCATCGGCCATGCCGAGATCGTTCAGTTCGCGGATCGCGTCCACATCGGCGGTATCGACGAAGAATTTCATGGGGCTGCCTCGGGGCTGGATGCGCCTTGTCGTGCCCGTGATAGCCGAGGCGGGGGGCGGGCGGAACCCGGTCTTTGGGCGGCCCGCGCATGGCTGACCGGTTCGCCGAAGGGGCGCGGGTGGGCGTGCTGACGGCCGAGCGGCTGGACCGGGTGCTGGATTACCTGGCGCCCGAGGGCGGCTGCGGGACGGGCGATTTCGTCGAGGTGCCGCTGGGCCCGCGCCGGGTGCTGGGCGTGGTCTGGGGGGCGGGCGAGAGCGGCTTTGACGCCGCGAAGCTGCGCGCGGTGACCCGGGTGCTGGATGCCGCGCCGATGCGGGACGAATTGCGCGCTTTCCTCGAGCGGGCGGCGGATTATACGCTGACGCCGCTCTCGGCGATGCTGCGGCTGGCGACGCGGGCGCCGGGGCTGGGGGACGCGCCCTCGATGCAGAAGGTCTATCGCCGGGGCGCGGGCCTGCCGGGGCGGATGACAGAGCCGCGCGCGCGGGTGATCGAGTTGCTGGAGGGCTATGGCGGGCTGGCCTTTACGCTGGGGGAACTGGCGGGCGAGGCGGGCGTGTCGCCGACGGTCGTCAAGGGGCTGGTGGCCAGCGGCGCGGTGCTGGAAGAGGACACGCCGCGCGACCGGCCCTATCCGCGTCTCGACCCGGCCCGGCCGGGGCTGGCGCTGGAAGGGGACCAGGCGGCGGCGGCGGCGCGGCTTTGCGCGGGCGTGGCGAGCGGGGGCTATGGCACGACGCTGCTGAAGGGGGTGACCGGGTCGGGCAAGACCGAGGTCTATCTGGAAGCGGTTGCAGAATGCCTGAGGAAAGGGCGGCAAGCCCTTGTCCTGTTGCCGGAAATCGCGCTGACTGCCGAGTTCCTGGGCCGCGTCGAGCGCCGCTTCGGCGCGCGGCCGGCGGAGTGGCATTCGGGGGTGACCATGGTCGAGCGTCGGCGGTTGTGGCGGATGGTCGGGCGGGGCGAGGCGCAGCTGGTGGTGGGGGCGCGGTCCGCGCTTTTCCTGCCGTTCCGCGATCTGGGGCTGATCGTGGTCGATGAGGAACATGACAGTTCCTACAAGCAGGAGGAGGGCGCGCTTTACAATGCCCGCGACATGGCCGTTCTGCGCGCCACGCTGGCCTCGGCGCAGGTGGTGCTGGCCTCGGCCACGCCGTCGCTGGAAAGCTGGGCCAATGCCGAGGCGGGGAAATATGCCCGCCTCGATCTGAGCGCGCGGTTCGGTCCGGCGGAACTGCCCGAGATGGCGACGATCGACATGCGGGCCGAGGATGTGCCTGCGGGGCGCTGGATCTCGCCGACGCTTCAACGGGCGGTGGCGGCGCGGCTGGCGGCGGGGCGGCAGTCGCTGTTGTTCCTGAACCGCCGGGGCTATGCGCCGGTCACCGTCTGCCGGGCCTGCGGGCACATGATCGGCTGCGATCATTGCGACGCGCGGATGGTGGAGCACCGGTTCCTGAAACGGCTTGTCTGCCACCAATGCGGCGAGACGAAACCGATCCCCGAGACCTGCCCCTCCTGCGGTGCGGCGGACAAGCTGGCCCCGGTCGGCCCCGGCGTCGAGCGGCTGGCCGAGGAAACCGCGGCGCTGTTCCCCGGGGCGCGGGTGGCGGTGCTGTCCTCGGACCTGTTCAGCACCGCGCGGGCGCTGAAAGAGAAGATCGAGGCCATCGCGGGCGGCGAAGCCGACATCATCATCGGCACGCAACTTGTTGCAAAGGGACACAATTTCCCGCTTCTGACGCTGGTGGGCGTGATCGACGCGGATCTGGGGCTGCAAGGGTCCGACCTGCGCGCGGCGGAGCGCACCTTTCAGTTGATGCGACAGGTGGCGGGGCGCGCGGGGCGGGGGGGCGAGCAGGGCGTGGCGCTGTTGCAGACCTTTCAGCCCGAGCATCCGGTGATCCGCGCGATCCTGACCGGCGACGAGGAGGGGTTCTGGCGGGCCGAGGCGGCCGAGCGGCGCGCGGCGGGGATGCCGCCCTATGGGCGGCTGGCGGGGATCATCCTTTCGGCACCCGAGGCGCGGGCAGCCTTCGATCTGGGCACCCATCTGGCGCGCAACGATGCGGCGCTGCGCCGGATCGGCGCGCAGATTTACGGCCCCGCGCCCGCACCGATCGCGCGGATCCGCGGCCGCCATCGGGTGCGGCTGCTGGTCAAGGCGGCCAAGGGCGCGCCCCTTCAGGCGGCGATCCGCGACTGGCTGGCCCCCGTGAAGCTGCCCGCGCAGGTGCGGCTGGTGGTCGATATCGACCCGCAGAGCTTTTTCTGAGGGCGTGCCCCGGGCGCGCGGTTGATGCGGGCGGGTGCAAGGCGGTAGACAGCGCCTGAGCCTGCCCGGCCAGCGGTGCGGGACGGGCAGGCGGGGGCGGCGATGACGGGCGAACTGGTGATGATCCTGGGGCTGCTGGTGGTGGCGCTGGTGCTGTTCGCGCTGGGAAGGCCGCGGATGGATGCGGTCGCGCTGATGCTGGTGGCGGTGCTGCCCTTTACCGGCGTCGTGTCGGTGCCCGAGGCGCTGTCGGGCTTTTCCGACCCTTCCGTGATCCTGATTGCCGCGCTGTTCGTGATCGGCGATGCGCTGGTGCGCACGGGGGTCGCGCAATGGATCGGCGACCGGATGGTGCGGGCCGCGGGCGGGCGCGAGACGCGGTTGATCGCCTTTCTGATGCTGGCCGCGGCCGGGCTGAGCGCGGTGATGAGTTCCACCGGCGTCGTCGCGATCTTCGTGCCCATCGTGCTGCGTATCGCGCGTGCGGCGCGGGTGGCGGTGGGGCGGCTGATGATGCCCCTGTCGATGGCGGCGCTGATCAGCGGGATGCTGACGCTGGTCGCCACGCCGCCCAACATGGTCGTGAACGCCGCGCTGGTGCGCGAGGGGCATGAGGGATTCGGGTTCTTCGCCTTTACCCCGTTCGGATTGCCGATTCTGGTTCTGGCGATCCTTTACATGCTGGCGGTGCGGGGCTGGCTGACGAGGGGGGAGGACGCGCCGCCGCCGCGCCGTCTGCGGATGCGGGATCTGGCGGCGAGCTATGCCCCGGACGGGCGGCTGGCGCGGTTGCAGGTCGGCGCGGGCTCGGTGCTGGCGGGGCAGAGCCTGGATGCGCTGGACCTGCCCGCGCGGGCCGGGATCACGGTGGTCGCGATCGAGCGGCGCGGGCGGCTGGGCGCCGAACTGGTCGAGCCGGTGGCGGCAACCCGGCTGCAGGCGCAGGACATCCTGTGGCTGGGCGTGGTCGGCGAAGGGTTCGACGCGGCGGCGTTTGCCGCGGGCAACGGGCTGAACCTGCTGCCGCTGAGGGGGCGGGATCTGGCGCGGCCGGGGCGGGAATACGGGCTGGTCGAAGCGATGGTGCCGCCCGGGTCGGCCTTTGCCGGTCGTTCGCCTGCCGCGGCACGGATGCGCGAGGTGCTGGGGGTGTCGGTGATCGCGGTTCGGCGCGGGCAGGAGGTGCTGCCCGGTCCCGCCCCGGACAATGCGCTGCGCGAGGGGGACACTCTGCTGCTGGCCGGGCCGTGGCGGGTGATCCGTCCGCTGGCCGGGCAGCGGCGCGATCTGGTGCTGCTGGACCTGCCCGAGGAGGCGGAGGAATTCGTGCCCGAGCGGCGCCGCGCGCCGATTGCGGTGGCCGTTCTGCTGGGCGTGGTGGCGGCGATGGCGACGGGGGTGGTGCCGAATGCGCAGGCTGCGTTGCTGGGCTGTCTGGCGCTGGGGCTGTTCGGGGTGATGGACACGCGGTCGGGCTATCGGGCGATCAGCTGGCAGACGCTGGTGCTGATCGCCGGAATGATGCCCTTTGCGCTGGCCTTGCAGCGCACGGGCGGGGTCGATCTGGTGGCCAATGCGGCGCTTGAGCTGATCGGGCCGGGCGAGCCGCGGCTGCTGCTGGCGGCGCTGTTCATCGCGACGACGACATTGAGCCTGTTCATCTCGAACACGGCGACGGCGGTGTTGATGGCGCCCGTCGCGCTGGCGATTGCGCAGGGGCTGGGCGCCTCGCCCTATCCGTTCGCGATGTGCGTGGCGCTGGCGGCCTCGACTGCGTTCATGACGCCGGTCTCTTCGCCGGTGAACCTGCTGGTGCTGGCGCCGGGGGGATACCGGTTCATGGATTTCGTACGGATCGGCACGCCGTTCACCCTGGTCACGCTGGTCGTGTCGGTGACGCTGTTGCCGATCCTGCTGCCGCTGGGGATCGCGCCCTGAGGCCTAGAGGCTTTGCGCCAGCGCGGTGCCCAACTTGGTCACGATCTCGTCGATATGGGTGTCTTCCAGGATGAAGGGCGGTGCCAGGAGCACATGGTCGCCCTGCCGCCCGTCGATCGTGCCGCCCATCGGGTAGCAGATCAGCCCGGCCTCGAAGGCGGCGGCCTTGAGGCGGGCGTGCAGCTTGCGGGCGGGGTCGAAGGGCTGTTTCGTCTCGCGATCCGCGACGATTTCGAGCCCGAGGAACAGGCCCCGGCCGCGGATGTCGCCGATATGGGGGTGCTGGCCGAAGGCGTCCTTGAGTGCGGTGCGCAGGCGGGCGCCCATGGTCCGGGCGCGGGCAACCAGACCGTCATCGGTCAGCCGCCCCAGCACCGCCAGCGCGGCGGCGGCGGCGACCGGGTGGCCCATATAGGTGTGGCCGTGCTGGAAGAAGCCGGAGCCTTCGGCGATGGCGTCATGGATCGCGGCGGTGCACAGCATCGCGCCGACCGGCTGATAGCCCGCGCCCAGCCCCTTGGCGATGGTCAGGATGTCGGGGGCGATACCGTCCTGGGTGCAGGCGAACAGCGTGCCGGTGCGGCCCATGCCGCACATCACCTCGTCCAGGATCAACAACACGCCGTAAGTATTGCAAATCGCTCGGATTCGGCGGAAATAGCCCTCGACGGCGGGCACCGCGCCCAGCGTGGCGCCGACGACGGGTTCGGCAACGAAGGCCAGCACGGTTTCGGGGCCGAGGCGGAGGATCTCGGCCTCCAGCTCGTTGGCGACGCGCTGGCCGTAGTCGAATGCGCCTTCGCCCTCGGCCTGGCCGCGATAGGCGTAGCAGGGCGCGATATGGGTGGTCTCGATCATCAGGGGCGCAAAGGGTTCGCGCCGCCACATGTTGCCGCCGGTGGCCAGCGCGCCCAGCGTGTTGCCGTGATAGCTTTGCCGTCTTGCGATGACCCGGTGGCGGGCGGGCTGGCCGGTTTCCAGCGCGTATTGGCGGGCGAGTTTCAGCGCGGCCTCGACCGCCTCGGACCCGCCGGAGACGAGATAGACCCGGTCCAGCCCCTCGGGCGCGTGCGCGATCAGCGCGTCGGCCAGCCGCTCGGCGGGGTCGGAGGTGAAGAAGCCGGTATGGGCAAAGGCCACGCGGTCGAGTTGCGCCCTGATCGCCGCGGTCACCGCCGCATCGGAATGGCCAAGGCAGGACACCGCCGCTCCGCCGGATCCGTCGAGATAGCGTTTGCCAGTCGTATCAACGAGATAGACGTCGTCGCCGTGGTCGATGACGGGCAGGCGGGCGCGGGAGTTGCGGGGGAAGATGTGGGACATGGGGGCTTTCGGACGCGAGTCGCGGGGAATGGTTCACCGCAAAAGTGAAACAGACGTTTCAGGAATTGACAACGCGCAAAACGGTTGAAACGTTATGTTTCAGCGAATCTGACAGGGGTGCGGATGCCGGACGGTCCATCCATCGAGGACAAGATCGCCGCGGAATACGGCAGGCTCAGCGCCAAGCTGCGCGATGCCGCCGATTACGTCGCGGGGCACCCGGTGGATGTGGCGACGCGCTCGCTGCGCGCGATTTCGGCCTCGTCGGGTCTGGCGCCGGCGACGTTCTCGCGGCTGGCACGTGCGCTGGGCTTTGCCAGCTACGAGGAGATGCGGGAGCTGTCCCGCAACGCGGTCGGGCGGCGCTATGTCAGTTTCTCCGAGCGGGTGCGCCGCTTGCAGGCCGATGCTGGGGCGGGCGAGCGGCCGCCCTTCCTGATGCGGCAGGCCAGCGCCTGCGCGTCGAATATCGAGGCGATGACCCGGCTGATCGACCCCGACAGGCTGGAAGCGACGGTCGAGCGGCTGCATGGCGCGCGCCAGGTGGTGCTGTTCGGCGCGCTTGGCTCGACCGGGATCGTCGAATACATGGCCTATATGGGCAATTACCTTGCCGCGAACTGGCGGCTGGCGGGACGGATGGGGGCGTCGCTGGCAAGTGCGATGGCCGACCTGACGGCGGCCGATGCGCTGGTCGTGCTGACCAAGCCGCCCTATGCGCGGCGGTCGATCCTGGCCGCCGGGATGGGGCACGAGCGCGGGGCCTATGTGGTGGTCATCACCGATACCCATGCCTGCCCGGCGTTGAAATGGGCCGATCAGGGTTTCATCCTGCCCTCGGAAAGCCCACATTTCTTTTCGTCCTATGCCGCAAGCCTGGTGCTGGCCGAGACCATCATCGGGATGATGGCGGCCCGGGCGGGGCCAAAGGCCAAGGCCCGGATCGAAGAGGTGGAAGAGCGCGGTCACAGCCTGGACGAACTCTGGAGCGCGTGAGCGAAGACCAAGAAGCAAACCAAATCCAACGAAGGGAGTATCCTTGATGCTTGCAAAGCTGAAACTGACCGCGGCTGCCGCCGCGCTGAGCGCGATGGCCGCCCCCGTGGCCGCCGAGGAATTCATCACCATCGGCACCGGCGGCGTGACCGGCGTCTATTACCCCGCGGGCGGCGCGATCTGCCGTCTGGTCAACAAGGACCGGCGCGAGCATGGCATCCGCTGTTCTGTCGAATCCACGGGCGGGTCGGTCTACAACCTCAAGACCCTGCGCGCGGGCGAGCTGGAATTCGGCGTGGTGCAGTCGGACTGGCAGTTCCATTCCTACAATGGCAGCTCCGAGAATTTCGAGGCTGACGGCCCGTTCGAGGGGCTGCGCGCGGTCTTTGCGCTGCATCCCGAGCCGTTCACCGTGGTCGCCCGTGCCGATGCCGGGATCGCGAATTTCGAGGATCTCAAGGGCAAGCGGGTGAATGTCGGCAATCCCGGCTCCGGCCAGCGCGGCACGATGGAAGTGGTGATGGAGGCGCTGGGCTGGACCAGTGCCGATTTCGCCCTGGCCGCCGAGCTGCGCCCCGCGGAACAGAGCCAGGCGCTGTGCGACAACCAGATCGACGCGATGGTCTACACGGTCGGCCACCCCTCGGGCTCGATCCAGGAGGCGACGACGGCCTGCGACTCGGTTCTGGTCAATGTTGCGGGCGAGGCGATCGGGACGCTGATCGAGGAGCGCCCCTATTATCGTCACGCCACGATCCCGGGCGGGATGTATCGCGGCACCGACGCGGATGTGCAGACCTTCGGGGTGGGCGCGACCTTCGTGACCTCGGCCGATGTGTCCGAGGAGGCGGTCTATGTGCTGGTCAAGGCGGTGTTCGAGAATTTCGAGGAATTCACCAGCCTGCACCCGGCCTTTGCCGATCTGAAGCCCGAGGAAATGATCGCCGACGGCCTGAGCGCACCGCTGCATGACGGGGCGGCGCGCTATTACCGCGAAAAGGGCTGGATCGAGTAAACGGTTCTGCCATGATCGACGGGCCGGGGCGCGGATATGCCCCGGCCCCCAAGGCGCGGCAACAGCGCCGGTGAACGACATGCCGCGGCCCGCCCGCGGCCCAGCCGGGAGACGGAATGCCATGGCGAGAACCGGTGGCGGCGGCCGCGCGCTCAGCGAAGAGGAACTGCAACAGCTTGTCGCGGCCTCGGATTCGGGGGCGCGAAACCCGGCGGGCGTGGTGGGGCTGTTCCTGGCGGCGGTGGCGCTGTGCTGGTCGCTGTTCCAGGTGGTGCTGGCCTCGCCGATGGCGAATGTCCTGCTGCCCAGCGACATCATCAACAATTCGCGCCAGATCCACCTGTCCTTCGCGATGTTCCTGGCGTTCTGCGCCTATCCCGCGCTGAAATCGAGCCCGCGGCGCAGCATCCCCGTCCAGGACTGGATCCTCGCGGGTGCGGGGGCGTTCGTCGCGCTTTACGGGGTGTTCTTCTACGACAAGATCGTGCGCTCGGGCGGGTTGGCGGACGATACCGACAAATGGGTCGCGCTGGCGGGCCTCGTGCTGCTGTTCGAGGCGGCGCGCCGGGCGCTGGGCCCCGCGATGGCGGCGATCGCGACGATCTTCCTGCTATATGTCTTCTTCGGGTCAGGCAGTTGGGTGCCCGACGTGATCCAGTGGAAGGGCGCGAGCCTGCAGAAGGCGATGAGCCATATGTGGATCACGGCCGAGGGGGTGTTCGGCATCGCGCTGGGGGTATCGACGCGCTTTGTCTTCCTGTTCGTGCTGTTCGGCGCGCTCCTGGACAAGGCGGGGGCGGGCAATTACTTCATCAAGATGGCGTTTGGCGCGCTGGGGCATCTGCGGGGCGGCCCGGCCAAGGCGGCGGTTGTGGGCTCGGCGGCGACCGGGCTGATCTCGGGCTCGTCGATTGCCAATGTGGTGACCACCGGCACCTTCACGATCCCCTTGATGAAGCGGGTGGGCTTCACGCCCGAGCGGGCCGGCGCGGTCGAGGTGGCCAGTTCGGTCAATGGCCAGATCATGCCGCCCGTGATGGGGGCGGCGGCCTTCCTGATGGTGGAATATGTGGGGATCTCCTATGTCGAGGTCATCACCCATGCCTTCCTGCCCGCGATGATCTCGTATATCGCGCTGGTCTATATCGTCCATCTGGAGGCGGTGAAGCGGAACATGCCCGCGCTGGGCGACCGGGTGGTGTCGCTGGGGCGCACGGTGGGCGGCATGTTCGCCTTCTTCGCGGGCTTCGCGGCGCTGTGCTACCTGGTGCAATATCCCGTGGGCTGGGTCGTGGCGCTGGTGCCCGAGGGGGCGGGCTGGGTGCTGGCGGGGCTGGTATTTGTCGCCTATGTCGGGCTGCTGGCGCTGGCCGCGACCGTGCCCGACCTGGAGCCCGACGATCCCGATTCCGAGGATCTGCGGCTGCCGGTGGTGTCCGAGATCTACAAGAGCGGGCTGTATTTCCTGCTGCCGATCGTCGTGCTGGTCTATTTCCTGATGATCGAGCAGAAATCGCCCGGCCTGTCGGCCTTCTGGGCGACGATGCTGCTGTTCGCGATCCTGGTCACGCAGCGCCCGCTGAAGGCGCTGTTCCGCGGCGGGCGCGAAACGGGGCCTGCGGCGATTGCGGGCTTTCGCGACCTGATCGGCGGGCTGATCGCGGGGGCGCGCAACATGATCGGCATCGCGCTGGCCACCGCCACGGCGGGGGTGATCGTGGGCACCGTCACGCTGACCGGGATCGGGCAGGTGATGGCCGACCTGGTCGAGTTCGTCTCGGGCGGCAACCTGATCCTGATGCTGGTCTTCGTGGCGATCCTGTCGCTGATCCTGGGGATGGGGCTGCCGACCACGGCGAATTACATCGTCGTCTCCTCGCTGATGGCGGGGGTGGTGGTGCAGCTTGGCGCGCAATCGGGGCTGATCGTGCCGCTGATCGCGGTGCATCTGTTTGTGTTCTATTTCGGGATCATGGCCGATGTGACACCACCTGTGGGGCTGGCCAGCTTTGCCGCCGCCGCGGTGTCGGGGGGGGATGCGATCCGCACCGGCTTCACCGCCTTCTTCTATTCGCTGCGCACGGTGGCGTTGCCCTTCGTATTCATCTTCAACACGGATCTGTTGCTGATCGACGTGACATGGACACAGGGGATACTGGTGTTCATCGTGGCGACCGTGGCGATCCTGATCTTCACGGCCGGGACGATGGGCTGGTTCATCACCCGCAACCGTCTGTATGAAAGCGTTGCGCTGATCGTGATTGCCTTTGCCCTGTTCCGGCCGGATTTCTTCGTCAACCGGCTGCAACCGCCCTTTGCCGACCTGCCGCCTGCGCAGCTGGAACAGGTGCTGGACGAGGCCGCGCCGGGCGACGAGATCCGGTTGCGCGTGCGGGGGCCGGATTTCAACACCTTCGCCCCGCGCGAGACCAGCCTTGTCGTGACGGTCGGCGACGCGGCGGGGGGGGCTGCGCGGTTGGCGGCGACGGGCCTGATGCCCGAGGAGCGCGACGGCCGGGCGGTGCTGGACGAGCCGATGTTCGGCACGCCCTATGCCGAGGCGCTGCGCGCCTTCGACTTCTATGGCGGCGAGCCGGTCGAGATCGCAGCGCTGCGCGTGCCGCAGGCGCAACCGCCCAAGGAACTGATCTACCTGCCGACCCTGCTGCTGCTTGGCCTCGTGGCCTGGGCGCAACTGGGCCGGGCCCGTCGCGAGGAGGTTTCCGCATGACTGCTTCTGTCCTGTGTGCGATCGATATCAGCCAGCCCGACACCGATCTGTGCGTGCTGCGCGTGGCCGAGCGGCTGGCCCGGCTGGACGATGCAAGGCTGGATGTCATCACCGTCGTTCCCGATTTCGGGATGAGCGTGGTGGGCCAGTATTTCGACAAGGAATTCCACGAGCGCGCCGTGGCCAAGGCGCGCAAGCTGCTGGACGAGTTCGTGATCGGGGCCATCGGGGCCGAGGCCAACAAGGCCGTCCGCCATATCGTGGCGACCGGCAAGGTCTATGAGGAGATCCTGCATGCCGCGCGCGAGGCGGGATCCGATCTGATCGTGATCGGGGCGCACAAACCAGATCTGCGCGACTATCTGCTGGGTCCGAACGCGGCCCGCGTCGTGCGCCATTCCGATTGCTCGGTCTATGTGGTGCGCCAGCCCTGCTGAACGGCGGCTCAGACGTAGAGCGTGGCCCAGCGGCCCAGCATGTCGGTCTGAAGCCGTCTGGCGCGGGTCAGCCAGCTCCGCCCGCCCTTGGGGCGTTCGAGTTCCTGCGGGCCGAGGCGGGCGCGGCGCGCGGTGTCGGCGGTGAAGATCGCGAAGGCAAGCTCGCGCCCGCCGGGGCTGGTGACATAGCCAGCCAGTGCCGAGACGAAGTTCAGCGTGCCGGTCTTGGCCTGGATCGAGACGGCGGCCTTGCGCGGGCGGCCCCGGGCATCGCGCAGCTCTACCGGCTTCATCAGCGCCTTGAGCCGCGCCTCGGGCGCGACGGCGGTCAGCACGCGCACCATCTGGGCCGCCGAGAGGCGCGAGGCGTCGCCAAGGCCCGAATGATCGACGAAATGCGGGCCATGCGTGCCGGTGCGCGCCGCCAGCCAGGTCGCCATCGCCTGTCCCGACTCGGCCAGCGAGGCGGGCTGTCCGCCGCGGGCCAGCGTCGAGGCCAGGCCCAGCGCCTCGGCGGTGACATTGGTGGAATGGGTCATCATGCCCTGAAGGATGGCCGAGAGCGGCGCGCTCAGATGTTCGGCCAGCAGGTTGGCCCCGGCCGGGGGGACGCCCGGTTCGGGGCGGGCCAGCGCGATGCCCGCGCCGCGGGCCAGGGTGTGGAACACCTCGGCGCAGTAGAGCGCGGGCTGGCGCACCGGCAGCCAGCGCGCGCCGCCATTGCCCAGCGCGCCGCGCGCCACCGACCATTCGTCCACGCCGCCCTTGGAGGAATAGGTATAGACGGGGGCGGCGCGGTCCACGATCTGCATCCGCGCGACGCCGACCGGGGGCGCATAGCGGCGCGCGCGGGCATCGAGCGTGACGCTGTAACCGCCGCCCTGCCGGGTCCATTCGAAATGGACGCGGTTGAAATTGAGGTTCAGCCCCGAGATCGCCGGGTTGTAGCCGACATGGGGCGGCTGGGCCGGGTCGATCGCGGGGAATTGCGGCAGCGCGCCCTCGTGATAGAGGAAGCGGCCCGCGACTTCGGTCAGCCCGCGTGCGCGCAGGGCATCGACCAGATCGCCCAGCATGTCGGTGTCCAGCACCGGATCGCCGCTGCCCGAAAGGATCAGGTCGCCCGCGAGCCGCCCGTTCGCAAGCGGGCCGGTGGCGAAGATGCGGGTGGCGAAGCGGTGCGACGGTCCCAGCGTGTCGAGCGCGTAGATCGCGGTCACCGCCTTGGCGACCGAGGCGGGGGGCAGCGCGAGATCGGGGCTGATCGCCTCGAGCAGCTCGCCCGTCGCGGTGTCGGCCAGCGCGATGCCTACCTGCGCCTCGCCCAGACCGGCGCGGGCGACGATCTGCGCGGCCTCGGCGGCGCGGCGCGCGGCTTCGGGCCGGGCCAGCGGGCGCGGGCTGCGGTCAAGCTGGGTGGCAAACACGGGGCCTGCGGCGCCGGCCAGCAGCCCGGCCAGCACCCAGCGCCGCGACAGGGGCGTGCGGGCGAATGTCATGGCGGAGAGTGAACCAAATCCGCCGCATCCCGGCAAGTCCGCAGATCGGGGGAGGTCAGGGGCTGCGCTGCCACTGGCCGCGGGCGCGGATCTGCGAGGACGAGATGTCGATCTTGGGCAGGCTGAGATAGCACCAGGCAGGCGGGTGGCGCGTGGCGAGGCTGTGGGCCCGTTCCGCGGGCAGGCGGTGGCGGGCATAGATCAGCGCGGCCCTCGACTGGCGGTTCGCCAGCCCCTGGCCGGGCCGGGCCAGAACGCCGACCGGCACGCTGTCGAGGATGGAGCGCCAGTTTTCCCAGCGGTGAAAGCCCAGCAGGTTGTCCGCCCCCATCAGCCAGACGAAGCGCGTGCCGGGATAGAGCGCCCTGAGGCGGGCCAGCGTCTGGGCGGTGTAGCGGGTGCCGATCCGGGCCTCGATACCGGTGATCGTCACGCGCGGGTGGTCCATCACACGGCGCGCGGCGGCGATGCGGCGCTCCATCGGCGCGGGGCCTTCGGGTTTCAGCGGGTTGCCGGGGCTGACAAGCCACCAGACCGCGTCCAGTCCGAAGCGTTTCAGCGCCTGCCGGGTGATATGGGCGTGGCCCTCATGGGCGGGGTCGAACGACCCGCCCAGAAGCCCGATGCGCTGGCCGGGGATCGCATGGGGCAGGCCCGCCCTCATCGCCGGTCACCGACGCGCGGCCAAGGGGCAGGCGCGGCCTGCGGCCGGTCCCGGAAGATGGTCATGGGCAAGGCGTTGTCCTGCGCGCGGCGGGGCCGTCAGCGGCCCGCTTCCAGCGCCTCGATCCGGGCCTTCAGCGCCTCGTTCTCCTCGCGGGCCTTCTGGGCCATGGCGCGCACCGCGTCGAATTCCTCGCGCGTGACGAAATCGCGATCCGCGAGCCAGCGGTCGATCATGCTGCGGAACGCGGTTTCGGCCTCGTCCCTGGCGCCCTGGGCCACGCCCATGGCGTTGGTCATCAGCTTCGACATGTCGTCGAGAAACTTGTTGCTGGTCTGCATCTGCGCCCCCTGGCGTTTACGTTTGCCCCCTATATGACCCGCGGACGGGGCAAGCTCAAGGTTGACTTCGCCCGCGCAAGGGCCAATGAGGCGGGGCATGCTGGGTGTTCTGAATTTTCCCGAGATCGGCAACGAAATCTTCTCGGTCTCGCTGTTCGGACTGGAATTCGCGCTGCGCTGGTATGCGCTGGCCTATATCGCGGGTCTGCTGATCGGCTGGCGGATCGTGGTCGCGGCCATGCGCCGCCCGGCGCTGTGGCCCGAGGGCCGCGCGCCGATGCACCCCGAGCAGGTGGACGAGTTGCTGACCTGGATCATCCTGGGCGTGGTCCTGGGCGGGCGGCTGGGCTTCGTGCTGTTCTACCAGCCGGGCCATTACCTCGCCAATCCGCTGGAGATCCCGATGGTCTGGCAGGGCGGCATGGCGTTCCATGGCGGGCTGGCCGGGGTCTGTATCGCGCTGGTGCTGTTCGCGCGACGCCATGGCGTGCCGCTTCTGTCGGCGGCCGATGCGCTGGCGCTGGCGACGCCGGTGGGGCTGTTCTTCGGGCGGATCGCGAATTTCATCAATGCCGAGCTGTGGGGGCGGCCCTCCGACCTGCCCTGGGCGGTGGTGTTTCCGGGCTATCTTGCGCAGGACTGCCCGGGCTGGGACATGATGCCCTGTGCGCGCCATCCCTCGCAGCTTTACGAGGCGGGGCTGGAGGGGCTGTTGCTGGGGCTGGTGCTGGTCTGGCTGGTCCGGGCGCGCGGGGCGCTGCGGCGGCCGGGCGCGGTGGCGGGGGTGTTCTTCCTGGGCTACGGGCTGGCGCGCATCTTCGTCGAGCTGTTCCGCGAGGCCGATCCGCAATTCATCACGCCCGACAACCCGCTGGGCCATGTCGTGCATCTGGGCGGGGCGGGGTTGAGCATGGGCCAGCTTCTGTCGCTGCCGATGGTGGCGCTGGGGCTTGTCTTCCTGCTGCTCTCGCGCAGGCGCGCGTGACGGCGCTGGCGGCAGAACTGGCCCGCAGGATCGCGTCTGCCGGTCCGATCAGCGTGGCCGAGTTCATGACGGACTGCCTGATGCATCCCGGGCACGGCTATTATGCGACGCGCGATCCGTTCGGGGCGGCGGGCGATTTCACCACCGCGCCCGAGATCAGCCAGATGTTCGGCGAGCTGCTGGGCCTGTGGCTGGCGCAGGCATGGCTGGACCGCGGGTCGCCCGCGCCCTTCACGCTGGCCGAGCTTGGCCCGGGGCGGGGCACGCTGATGGCGGACGCGCTGCGCGCTGCGCGCGCGGTGCCGGGGTTTCTGGACGCGGCGCGGGTGCATCTGGTCGAGTCCTCCCCGGTGTTGCGCGCCCGCCAGCGCGAGGTGCTGGCAGGCCATGCGGTGACCTGGGCCGAAAGCGTGGACGCGCTGCCCGAGGCGCCGCTGTTCCTGGTCGCCAACGAGTTCTTCGACGCGCTGCCGATCCGCCAGTTCCGGCGCGACGCGGAGGGCTGGTGCGAGCGGCAGGTGGGGCTGGTGGGGGGCGCGCTGGGATTCGGGCTGACCGCGGCCATGCCCCTGCCCGCGCTGGCGCATCGGCTGGCCGACACGCGGCCGGGCGATATCGTGGAGACCTGCGCGCCGGGCGAGGCGATCGTCGCGGCGGTGGCGGACCGCATCGCGGCCCATGGCGGCGCGGCGCTGATCGTGGATTATGGCGGCTGGCGCTCGCTGGGCGACACCTTGCAGGCGGTGCGCGCCCATCGCCCGGAGCCGGTGCTGGCCCATCCGGGCGACGCCGATCTGACCGCCCATGTCGATTTCGAGGCGCTGTCGCGGGCCGCCCTTGCCGCGGGGGTGGCGGTGGCGCCGCCGACGCCGCAGGGGGTGTTCCTGGAACGGCTGGGGATCGCGGCGCGGGCCGGGATGCTGGCGCGCAACCTGACGGGGGTGGCGCGCGATGCGCATATTGCCGCATATCGCCGCTTGACCCATCCGCAGGAAATGGGAACGCTCTTCCAGGCGATCGCGCTGACAGGACGGGGCAGTCCGGCCCCACCGGGATTTGATCCATGACGCTGGAGATACTCACCTCCGACATGCTTTCCCCCTTGCGGCACGGGTTCTTTACCCGGCGGGGCGGGGCGTCGTCGGGTGTGTTTCAGGGGCTGAATTGCGGCGGGGGCTCGTCGGACCTGTCGGAAGTGGTGGCGATCAACCGCGCCCGGGTGGCGGGGGCGCTGGGCGTGGCGGCCGATCACCTGGTCACGGTGCACCAGGTGCATTCGGCCGATGTGGCGGTGATCGAGGGGCCGCTGGCCGAGCGCGCGCAGGCCGATGCCATCGTGACCGCGACCCCGGGTCTGGCGCTGGCGGTGCTGACGGCCGATTGCCAGCCGGTGCTGTTCGCCGACCGCGAGGCCGGGGTGATCGGTGCCGCCCATGCGGGCTGGCGCGGGGCGCTGGACGGGGTGCTGGAGGCGACGCTGATCGCGATGGAGCGGCTGGGCGCGCGCCGGGCCGACATGGTGGCGGTGATCGGGCCGACGATCAGCCAGCGCGCCTATGAGGTGGGGCCCGAGTTCCTGGATGCGTTCATGGCCGATGATCCGGGCAATACGCGGTTCTTCGCGCAGGGTGCGGGCGACCGGATGCTGTTCGACCTGCCGGCCTTCGGCCTGGCGCGGTTGCGCCGGGCGGGGATCGGCCAGGCGATCTGGACGCGCCATTGCACCTATTCCGATGCCGAGCGGTTCTTTTCCTATCGCCGCTCGGTCCATTCGGGCGAGGCCGATTACGGGCGGCTGATCTCGGCGATCCGGCTGTAGACCCGGCTCCGGCGCGCGGGTGGCACGCGCGGCATGGGTATTTTCGCCAAGAAGAAACAGGACTCGGCGCTAGCGGGCGGCGATGCGGTCGAGCAGCGCGGGCAGGTGGCCGATATCGGGCAGCACGGCATCGGCGAGGTCGGCCAGCTCCGCGGCGGCGGCGGTGCCGGTCAGGACGCCGACCGTGCCCATGCCGGCGGCGCGGCCAGCGATCAGGTCGCGTCGGCTGTCGCCGACCATCAGCACCTCGGCCGGGCGGCGGCCGGTGGCGGCGGCGAAGGCGAGCAGCTGGCCCGGTCCGGGCTTGGCGCCATGGCCGCTGTCATAGCCTGCGACGAAGCACAGCCGGTCGGCGATTCCGGCCGCTTCGAGGTGGCGCCGGGTCGGGGTTTCGGCGTCGTTGGTCGCCACGCCCAGCGCGAGGCCGCGCCCGGCGAGCCGGTCGAGAAGGGGGGCGAGCGGCACCGCGGGGCGCATCCGGGCGCGGGCGGCCAGGCTGTTCAGCAGATCGACGAGATGCGCCGGGTCGGTGGCGGGCAGGTGCGGCAGGAGGCGCAGGGCGACCTCTTCGACGGTGGCGGCGATGGCGATGCTGTCGGCGCGAAAGCGCCGCGCGTCCGGATCGAATCCCACCGCGCGGGCGAGGGCGGCGTGGCGGGCGCCGTCGCCCGCGGCCAGCCGGTCGAGCATCTCCGCCGCCCAATCGCCCCAGGAGGCGTGGAAATCGAACAGCGTTCCGTCCTTGTCGAAGAGAATCGCGGTGATCGGGCCCATGGTCCTGCGCTGTCCTGTGCCGTGGCTTGCCGTGGTGATGCCGCGTCAGCGGCGTTGATGCAACAGGCCCGCTCAGGTCCAGTGCGGGTCGGCGCCGCCGGGCAGGGCGGCGCGCGCCTGCATCAGCGCGGCGCCCGGCAGGTCATGGGCCTGGCAGAAGGCCAGCACCCAGGCATCGTCCATCAGCAGGAAATCCAGCACCGAGGCGAGGAATTCGGGGTCGTCGGCGCGGTTTCGCAGGTCGTTTTCGGTCGCGCCGGTGGCGCCGAGGAAGACCGCCAGAAGCGAGTCCTGTCCGGCGAGCCATGCCAGCGCGTTGAGCGCCAGCGTTTCGGCGGATTTCCGCATCGTGAAACGTTGCCCCTGGGGTCGTTAAAGGGTTTGTTAACACTTCCTGCCCAAGACTGAACCCCGAAAATGTCGGTAAAAAGTTTCGGATATTTCAGGCAGAGGAGCGGCGCCGATGTCCCGGCGGATCCTGATAGTCGACGACGTGGCCACCAACCGCATCGTGATGAAGGTGCGGTTGAGCGAGGCGCATTACGATGTGCTTCAGGCCCGCGACGGCGCCTCGGCCCTGTTGGCGGCGCGGCGCGACCGGCCCGACCTGATCCTGATGGACATGGCATTGCCCGACATGGAGGCGACGGAGCTGTGCCGCAGGCTGAAGGCGCATCCCGAGACCGCCTCGATCCCGTTGATCGTGGTGACGGCGGCGCGCGCGGCCGAGGTCAAGATGCGCGCGCTGGAAGCGGGCGCGGACGAGTTCCTGTCGAAGCCGCTGGACGAGATGATCCTGCTGGCGCGCGTGCGCAACCTCTTGCGCGCCCGCGAGACCGCCGAGGAACTGGCGCTGCGCAACGGCACCCATCGCGCGCTGGGCTTTGCCGAGGCGCCCGAGAGCTTTGCCCCGCCGGGCCGGGTGGCGCTGATCGCGGCCGATTCGCGCACCGGGCTGACCTGGCGGGCGGGGCTGGCGCCGCTGCTGTCGGAAACGCTGGCCACGATCACCCGGGCCGAGGCGCTGGATTCGCAGGCGGATCATCCGGTGGCTGATGTCGTCGTGGTCGATTCGCGGCTTGCCCCCGAGGGGGCGGGGCTGCGGCTGGTGTCCGAACTGCGCGCGCATGCCGCGACGCGCCATGCCGCGGTGATGGTCGTGGTGCCCGAGGCGGCGCGCGAGACCGCGGCGATGGCGCTGGATCTGGGCGCGAACGACCTGATCGTGGCGCCGGTCGATGCGCAGGAACTGGCGATCCGGATCCGTAGCCAGCTGCGCCGCAAGCAGCAGGCCGACCGGCTGCGGGCGACGGTCGAGGACGGGTTGCGGCTGGCGGTGACCGATCCGCTGACCGGGCTGTTCAACCGCCGCTATGCGCTGCCGCATCTGGGCCGGATCGTCGAGCGTGCGGCCGAGACCGGGCGCGGTTACGCGGTGATGCTGCTCGATCTGGACCGGTTCAAGCTGGTCAATGACCAGCATGGCCATGCCGCGGGCGATGCGGTTCTGGTCGAGGTGGCGCGCCGGTTGAAGGACAACCTGCGCCCGGTCGACCTGGTGGCGCGGATCGGCGGCGAGGAATTCATGGTGGCGCTGCCCGAGACCGGGTTCGAGCAGGCCTGCGCCACCGCCGAGCGGCTGCGCACCGCGGTGCAGGCGCGGCCGGTGGACCTTGCCGGCGAGCCGGGTGCCATCGGCGTGACGATCAGCATCGGCGTGGCCTTTGGCGGCGAGCGTCCGCCCGAGGAAGACGGCAGCCCCGAGGGCGAGGTCAATGCCCTGATGGCGCAGGCCGACCGCGCGCTTTATGCCGCCAAGGCGTCGGGCCGCAACACCGTCGAGATCTGCCGCTCTGCCGCCTGAGGGCGCTGTCCCGGCCTGATGGCCCCGGCCTGATTGCGCCGCCGCCACTGGCCGGCACGGCGGGCGGGCGCTATGGTCCGCCGGGGCAGTCATGGCAGGGCGGAGGCGGCGATGGACGGGGTGCGGGCGGCGCTTGTGTCGGGGCGGGTCAGGCTGGGCCTGCTGGGCCTGATGGCCGGGTTGTCGGCCTGGCTGCTGGTGGATGTGCTGCCCGACCGGATGGCCGGGCTGCCGCGGCTGCATCTGTTCGTCACCAGCCTGGGGGCTGCCTTCTTTCCCGCCGCGCTGGCGCTGAGCGGCCCCTTGCCGCCGCGCCGCGCGCTGGTGGCGGCGGGGCTGCTGGCGCTGCCGCTGGCGGGGCTGATGGCCTGGGCCAGCCTGCGTTTCGACGATGTGGCGGGGTTTCTGGCCACGGGCCATCCCTGGATCGGTCTTGCGTTGCTGCTGGGGCTGGCGCTGCCCTTCCTGATCGCGGGGCTGGGGCCGGGGCGGCGGCCGACCGACTACGCGGTGCTGTTCACGCAGTCCTGGATGATCGTCGTCCGGTTCGCGGCGGCCTGGCTGTTCGTGGGCCTGGTCTGGGGCGTGCTGTTTTTGTCGAACGCGCTGCTGGGGCTGGTGGGGATCGACGTGATCGAGCGGCTGATGAACCGCGCCGAGATGCCCTATCTGCTGAGCGGGCTTATGCTGGGGCTGGCGCTGGCGGTGGTGGACGAGCTGTCGGAATACGTCTCGCCCGAGCTGGTGCTGCAAATGCTGCGGCTGCTCTTGCCGGTGGTGCTGGTGGTGGTGGCGGTGTTCCTGGCGGCGCTGCCGTTCCGGGGCTTGTCGAACCTGTTCGGCGATTTCTCGGCGGCGGCGATCCTGCTGGCGATGGCCTTCGGGTCGGCGACGCTGGTGTCCTCGGGGCTGGATGCCAGCGACGAGCGGTGGGCGCCGGGGGGGCTGACCTGGTGGTGCTGCCGACTCCTGGCGCTGGTGCTGCCCGTGCTGGCGGCGCTGGCGGGGGTGGCGGTGTGGCTGCGGGTCGCGCAATACGGCCTGACGCCGGACCGGGTCGTGGCCGGGGCGATGGCGGCGCTGGCGCTGGGCTATGGGCTGGCCTATGCCGGGTCGGTTCTGGCCGGTCCGGGCTGGGGCGCGCGGATCCGGCGGGCCAATGTCGGCATGGCGCTGGTGGCGATGGCGGCGCAGGCGGGTCCCCGAGCGGCCGCGGGAGGCGGCACGGTGCGACCGCCGGACGCGTCGGATGACGCGCGCCGGGCACCGGCCGTGGCGGACGCCGGGCGTGGCACGCTGCTTGCGGGACTCGCGCTGGTGACCGTTGCGGCGTCTCTGCGCGCGGTGCTGGGGCGCGGTGAGGAGCTGGCGATGGGCGGCGACCTGATGCGCACGGCCGCGGACGTGGCGCGGGCGATCGCGTGGCCGGTGCTGGCGGTGCTGACCGGCGCGGCCGTGCTGGACGCGATTGCGCGGCGGGTGGCGTGGGCGCGCGCGGCGTGGATGTCGCGGCGCGAGCTGGAGGAGGAGCTGCGCGAGACCGAGGGCCATCCGCTGGCGCGACGCCGGCGGGCGCCGGAGCGCCGGAGGAGGCGTCATGCGTAGCGCGCTAAGCGCAGGGCCGTGGCGGGCGCTGGCGGGCGCGTGGCCGGCGCTGGGCCCGCACGTGGCGGGCCTGGCGCTGGCGGCGGCGGCGGTGCTGGTGCTGGTGGCGCCGCTGCCGGCGATGGCGGTGGACCTGCTGCTGGCGGTGGATGAGGACATCCTGGCCAGGAATCACATCACACGCACGGTCTA
>OMKS01000048.1_pt1 | contig 88396 bp, 76 predicted proteins | sample 1674721 | NCBI WGS metagenome assembly OMKS01 (sample SAMN06264996, study PRJEB25208) | sediment metagenome | isolation source: hot spring sediment | place: USA: California | collected 2014-09-02 | reverse complement strand
TTTCAAGCAGAAGACGGCATACGAGATCTAGTACGGTCTCGTGGGCTCGGAGATGTGTATAAGAGACAGTCCCTGAATGCTTCCATCGTCCCTACAAGCTCTTCTGCGAGAGCGGGTGGAACGCCATGTCCTTCCCAGTTGAGGTTGGCGGACAAGGCCTTCCTCAATCAGTGAAATTTGCTGCCCATGACTGGTTCTCGCACAACTTTTCTTTTGTGTCCTACCCCGGACTAGCCGAAGGGGCAGCTCATCTTGTCCTCACTCACGGCACCGAAGACCAGAAAAAGAGGTACCTGCCGGGTATGATTTCAGGGGAATTCGGCGGCACCATGTGTCTGACCGAGGCCAATGCAGGAACCGATGTGGGAAACCTCAACACCAAGGCCTTTCGGCAGCCTGATGGCACCTACCGGATAAAGGGTACCAAGATGTTCATCACCGTGGGTGACAGTGACCTGGTGACGAACGTTATCCACCCCGTTCTTGCACGCATCGAGGGGGATCCCCCGGGAACAGGTGGTATATCGATTTTCCTGGTGCCCAAATATCTGGTGAATGACGACGGCAGCCTGGGAAAACGCAATGATTTTGAAATCGCCAAGATTGAAGAAAAGATGGGAATCCATGGCAGTGCGACGTGCCTGATCAATTTCGGAGACAACGGTGAGTGCTATGCGGAACTCCTCGGTGAAGAGCGGCAGGGCATGAAGATCATGTTCCAGATGATGAACGAGGCCCGGATCAGTGTGGGGATGCAGGGGCTCTGCAGCGCCTCGATCGCCTATCTCCATGCGGTCAACTATGCCAAAGAACGGCTCCAGGGATCATCACTCATGGACATGAAAAACCCGGAAGCCCCCCGAGTCCCGATCATTCAGCATCCAGATGTGAGGCGTATGCTGCTGTGGATGAAATCCGCGGTGGATTCCATGCGGGCGCTCATGTACTACGCGGCCTTTGCGGTCGATATGGAAACCGTGGCGCGGGATGATGCCGAGAAGGACAAATGGAAGGGACTCCTGGAACTGCTGACGCCCATCTGCAAGGCCTACTGTTCTGATGTTGCCTTCAAGGTCACGGAGATAGCGATCCAGGTATACGGCGGCTATGGCTTCTGTTCTGAGTATCCGTTAGAGCAGTTTCTGCGGGATGAGAAGATCGCCTCGATCTACGAGGGGGCAAACGGCATCCAGGCCCTTGATCTCATCGGGCGTAAGCTGCCTATGAAGAAGGGAACCTATTTCATGACGCTCCTGGGCGAGATGAATGCAACGGTTTCGCAGTACAAGGATAAACCTGAGCTGTCAGCTCTGGCTGAAGGGGTGCAGGGGGCAGTCAATGCCCTGGGGGATGCGGGTCTGTTCTTTGCGATGTGCGGCAAAGAGGGTAAATTCTTTGTGCCGATCTCCCATGCATACCCGTTCCTGATGATGATGGGCAAGGTTGTTTCAGGATGGCTCCTGCTCTGGCAGGCAGGGGTGGCAAACGACAAGCTCGCTGATCTGTGCACTGCCAAGGGAATCGACCGAACGGACGTGCAGGCTATGGCTCAGTTGTATCGAGACAACAAGGATGCTGCGTTCTATGCAGGAAAAATATCAAGCCTGAAGTATTTCGTGCACAATGTCCTGCCGGAAGTTGATGCTGCGGTGAAATCCATAAAGAGCGAGGATCTTTCGGTGCTTGAAATCGCCGAGGAGAGCTTTGCGTCCTGATCAGACGGGGAGGGGGATCTCCCTCCCCCCTTCTTTATCTTCATTGTCTTGTTTTTTCACCGTGCGGAATTACCTTTACCAGTAGTATCGAACTACGGAACGGAAAGGACCGCACCCTGCTGTTGCTGGAAGGTGCACTGTCAGGCCAGAGCAGCGTCTCGATCTCTTTCATGCGGTGTTCACTGAAAAAACGATTGACAAAGTACCGGCGTTATTGTAAGAGAACGATGTTATCATTAGTTATATGAATTCCAATGAGTATACAAAATGAACTTGTTGGGGGGAACATGATTTCAGGGTTGTGCCAGACATTCTCCTGTCAGGTCGCTCCTCGCAGCCCACATCACGTGGGTCACATCCATCGCGACCTTGAAATCTCCGGTAACCTGGTTGGGTGATTGGGATGATTTCCAATCCACGGAGCGTTCATTCCTGCGGTGATGCATCCAAGAATTCTGGGCGGGTACGCATGAAGGAGAGGGTTCGATGACCCGGTTGAAGCGTGCACCATGGGTCCAGCCGATCGTCATCGTTTCGATAGTTCCGTGGGAAAAAGAACCTGGAAGGCAGTTCATGGAGTGCCTTCCATGAGGAGGGGAGTATGAGTACGTATCAGGAAACGTCGATGGCGGCAGTGTTCCAGAACAGGGTCCAGGAGCTGGGGGGCAAGGCCTGTGTCATGTATCGAAACCAGAACAACGAGTATGAGGAGATCTCCTGGAACAAGATGAACGACATGGTCCGGAAGATGTCCCTGTACCTGATATCCCGGGGGATCGGGCATGGTGACAAGGTCGCCCTGTTCTCCCCCAACCGGTACGAGTGGTGGGTTGCTGACCTGGCGATTCTCTCCATCGGCGCGGTCAATGTCCCGATCTACGCCACGAACACCCCCGAAGAGGTGCGCTACATCATCGAAGACTCCGACTCACGCCTCTGCTTCGCAGGGACCGAGGAGCACATGAACAAGGTGCTCAAGGTCATGGGCAAGCTTCCAATCCTCGAAGGAGTGATCCTGTTCGATGAACCAGGCCAGGTTCCACCCGGGGTCGTCACCTTTCAGTCGATCCTCAAGGATGAGAGCATTGCCGTTGCCCCCGAGGAGTTCGATAAACGCATAAACGCCATTAAACCTGAGGACCTGGCTACCTTGATCTACACCTCGGGAACCACCGGCAATCCAAAGGGTGTGATGCTCTCTCACAAGAACATCCTGACCAACGTCCAGCAGTTTGTGGATGGCGTGCCCAAGATCCTGGAAGAGCACCAGATCGTGACCTCGTTCCTCCCGCTCTCCCATGCCTTTGAGCGCGCCGTGACCTACTACTGTGACGTGTACGCCGGCAACACGGTGGCGTTTGTCAGGAGCCTTGAAACCGTGCTGGAGGACTTCACTGCAGTGAGGCCCACCATGATCGCCACGGTTCCGCGTTTGCTGGAAAAGATCCATGCAGGGATCCTGCAGAAGGTTTCGCTTGCATCCCCGGTGAAGAAGGCGCTCTTCAACTGGGCCGTGAATACGGGAAAGAAGAACGTTCCCTACATCTGTAACGGGAAGCCGCGCACCGGGCTCTTCGCACTGCGGTACAATCTGGCAGACCGTCTCATTTTCTCGAAGCTCAAGGCCGCCCTCGGGTTTGACCGGTTGTTTCTCATCGGGTGCGGCGGTGCCCCGCTCGCTGTACATGATGCCGAATTTTTCCTGGGCATGGGCATCAATGTGCTGGAGGGGTTCGGCCTGAGCGAGACCTCTCCGGTGACCCATTTCAATATTCCTGGGCACATCCGGCTCGGTACGGTGGGAAGACCCTTGAGGGACACCATCGCAAAGATAGGGGACGATGGTGAACTCCTCATCAAGGGACCTCAGGTCATGATGGGGTACTACAAGAACGAAGCAGCCACCAAGGAAGTTCTCACTGAAGACGGGTTCCTGAAAACCGGCGATATCGCGGAGATAGACAAAGAAGGGAACTTGAAGATCACCGGCAGGATCAAGGATCTCATCATCACCTCCGGCGGAAAGAATGTATCACCGCAGAACCTGGAAAACAGCCTGAAGGCCTCGGATTTCATCGAGCAGGTTGCCATCATCGGAGACAACCGGAGCTATCTCACTTCGTTGATCGTGCCCGCGTTTGAAATCCTGGAGCCCTGGGCCAAGGAAAACGGGATAGCCTTTTCCTCCCGGGATGAACTCCTGCGCCACGAAAAGGTGAAGAGTCTCTTCGATGAAGAAATCGAGAAGTACATGGCTGGATTCGCGCGTGTGGAGCAGATCAAGAAATACACCCTGATGTCCCAACCGTGGACCCAGGACACCGGGGAGCTCACACCGACGCTCAAGGTCAAGCGGAGGATCATTATTAATAAATTTGCTGATGTAATAGATAAGATGTACGCGGAATAGATTCGAAGCGGAAAAGCGGTGTGCCAATCGAGGTGTTATTTCCCCATGTGGGGCACCATGGTCACCATGGTGAAAAATAGGAATGCAAGGAGGGAGTATATGAAACGAGGTATGGTACTGGTCCTTTTGGTTCTCTTCTGTCTGGTTTTTCCGGCAGGGGGATTTGCATCCGAGAGCAAGGTTCCCGGGGTGACGGACGACGAGGTGGTCATCGGAATGTCCTGTCCCATGTCCGGTCCTGCAGCCCTGTGGGCAGCCATGTACCTGGGTAACTCGGCCTGGGCACAGCACATCAATGAACAGGGAGGAATTCATGGCAGGAAGATCAAGATTCTCGTCAAGGATGATGGATACAACCCGAGCCGGGCTCTGGCGAACTTCAAGGAGATGAAGGACAGCGTTCTTGCCTTCGGCTGCATCATTGGTTCGGCAACGGCCAATGCCAGCAAGGACTTCCTGCTGGAGAGCAAGGTTCCCGTTGTCCACATCCATGCAAACCCGCGGATCTGGATGGGATTGCCCAGGGAAAGCATCAACCATCTCTTTATAGCCTACCCTGACTACATCGATGAGGCCGATGCCATTACGAAATTTGCCGTGACCGAGATGGGTATCACGAAGATCGCTCTCTTCGGTCAGAACGATGACTGGGGAAAATCGGCAAAGATCGGTATCGAACGGGCATTATCAACGCTGAAGGGCAAGGCATCCCTTGTCGGATTTATCCCCTATGAGTTGACCGATCGCGCACTCGCTACTCATGCGCTCAAACTCAAGGATACCGGTGCCGAGGCAGTGGTCATCTATGGAGCTCCCACACAGGCATCTCTGATTGTTCGTGAGATGGCAAAGATCGGCTACCAGCCAAAGATCTTCACCGCCAACCCCTTGGGGGACCCCCTCATGTATAAGATCACCGGGGAGTTGTGGGAGGGAGCATATCCTGCTGCTTCCGGCAATGTCAGCATGCCGGGGGTTGAAAAGAGAGCCGACGAGGTCCTCGAGATTCTCCTCAAGTATGAACCAAAGCTCGCGGGGACGCCGTTTTTGGGGATTACCGGTTCGACCACGATGATGCTCATTGCAGAGGCACTGCAGCGGGCCGGGAGAGATCTCACCCGTGAGTCGTTTATCAAAGCCATGGCAAGCATCGAGGGGTTCAGGCCGGAAGGCATGGGTGCCCCCATTACCTTCGGGAAGAACCGCTACGGTCTCAATGCGATCCGTATCTGCCATGCGAAAGACGGCAATCACGTGCCCATCACCGATTTCATGATATTCGACCCATTGTACTAAGTTGTCAGAATACTATGGCTTCTCTGCTATCAGTTCGTGATCTCGGTATCCGTTTCGGTGGAATCACCGCCCTTGGCGGAGTCAATCTCGATGTGCAGGACCATGAGATCCTCGCCATCATCGGGCCAAACGGATCGGGTAAAACAACATTGTTTAACTGCATCTCAGGGGTGTACACACCAGATCAGGGACAGGTTGATTTTGAAGGGGAGAGCCTGATCGGGCTCTCCCCCGATTCAATCGCTCAGCGGGGGGTTGCGAGAACCTTTCAGAACATCAGACTCTTCAACCACATGTCGGTCCTCGACAATCTCATGTTGGGCAGGCACATTCAGTTCAAGAAAAACCCGGTCAATGCCTTTCTGAGGTTGCGCACGGAGGAGTTGATCCACCGTGAAAAAGTCGAGGAGATCATAGAGTTTCTCGATCTCCAGGCCTACCGAAAAGCCCTGGTCAACGACTGTCCCTACGGAGTTCAGAAACGAGTTGAGCTTGGCCGTGCCCTGGTGATGGAACCCCGGTTGTTGCTGCTCGATGAACCTGTTGCCGGACTCACCATGGAGGAAAAAGGCAAAGTTGCCTACCTGGTGACCGAGATCAGAGGTCGGTTCAAGCTCTCCGTGCTGCTGATTGAACACGACCTGAGAACCGTGTCTCGTCTGGCGGATCGGATGGTCGCATTTAATTTCGGGAAGAAAATTGCGGAAGGATTGCCCGAAGAAGTGCAGCGCAATGCAGAAGTTGTAAGAGCATATGTGGGTGAAGAGTGATGAGCTTGCTGAAGATTCAGAGCATCGAGACACTGTACTTCGATCGCATCTACGCCCTCCAGGGGCTCTCTCTTGAAATACGCGAAAACGAAATCTTTGCTATTCTCGGCCCGAACGGAGCAGGAAAGACCACCCTGCTGAAAACCATTGCCGGTCTGCTCAAGGATCAGCCCAAAAAAGGGGTCATTGAATTCCAGGGCAGACGTATCAGCGGGATGACCCCTGAACGGGTCGCGTCACTGGGAATTGTCTATGTGCCCGAAGATAGGGGTCTCTTCAGGGAACTCACCGTGGGGGAGAACCTGGATATCGGATGCTGGGGACGCCAGGCCAGGGAGGTAGTCAAGGAATTGGACTTTATCTATAATCTCTTTCCGATTTTGAAGGAACGCAGAGCCCAGCAGGCCGAGACCCTCTCAGGTGGTGAACAGCAGATGCTCGCTATTGCCAGGGCACTGCTGCGCAGGCCAAAGCTTCTCATGCTCGATGAACCCTCTCTCGGGCTGTCTCCAAAGGCAGCCCGCCAAGTTCATGACACATTGAAAGAAGTCAGAACCCGAGACATGACTATCCTGCTGGTGGAACAGAACGCAAAGCTTGCACTCAATATCGCGGACTATGGATACATCATGGAATCCGGGCGTATCGTTCTGGAAGGCACGGCAAAGGATCTGCGTGAAAACGAAGATGTTCAGGAACTGTACCTGGGGGTGGACAAGCAGGGAGCTTCCGAGAAGGGCCACTTCTACACGAAACGGAGGAGATGGTGATGCAGATCGAACCTGTGGTTCTTCCCCATGCTTTTTATCAGAGGGCCGAGCAGTTCGGTGGCAGGGTTGCCCTGAGACACAAGAAGAATGGTATCTGGAACAAGGTGACCTGGAAAGAGTATGGAGAGCAGGTATGGACTGTTGCAGCCGGGCTCATCTCCCTGGGTCTGAACAAGGGTCAGACGGTATGCATCCTCGGGGACAACAGACCGGAATGGCTGATCTGTCATCTTGCCACCATGACTGCCGGAGGATGCACCTGTGGCATCTATCCCACGTCATCTTCAGATGAAATCAACTATGTGCTGACACATTCAGAAACTCGAATCCTGTTCGTGGAGAACGAGGAGCAGCTCGACAAAATTCTGGAAATCATCCCTGAACTTGATCTCGACAAGATCATTGTCTGGGATACGAAGGGTTTGTGGGGATTCTCACACCCCAACGTGTTGGTTTTCGAGGACTTTCTTGCTCGGGCTCGGGCCAGTCAGGAAGGGCGAACCGATGAGGTGCGTGAGCGGTATGATTCCCTGTCTGTCGAAGATACCGCCATGATCATCTATACCTCGGGAACCACGGGCAGACCGAAGGGTGCGATGTTGAGTCACGCCAACATATCCAGTGTAGTGCTCTCCTTTCTGCAGATTATCCCGGTTTCGGAGAAGGACGAGGTGGTCTCCTATCTTCCCTTGGCGCATGTCTATGAGAACCTGGTCTCGGTTTTTACCCCCATGTTCACCGGGGCAGGGGTCAATTTTGTCGAGAGCATGGATACGCTAGCCTTCAATCTGCGCGAGGTCTCTCCCACGATCTTCGGCAGTGTGCCCCGGATCTGGGAAAAGTTTGCATCCACAATCAAGAACAAGATGGACGACTCCACCTTCCTGAAACGCCTCTTTTTTCAGGTGAGTTTCCGTATTGGGACGTGGTATGTGCGGGCGAAGTCAGACCAGACGGTATCATTTCCCCTGCGGATCATGTATCTGATTGCCTACTGGGGCGTGCTCTATCACCTGAAGCGACAGCTGGGTTTTGAACGAATCCGCTGGGCGCTGTGTTCGGCTGCGCCGGCCTCAAAAGAGCTCTTCGAGTTTTTCAACCTTCTCGGGATTCCCCTGAGGGACGGCTACGGACAGACCGAGTCAACCGGGATTATCGCACTGCAACGGCTCAACAAGGAGCCTCGTTACGGCTACGTGGGAGAGGCCCTTCCCGGGCTCGAGATGCAGATTGACTCTTCTGGTGAGATTATCGCCCGTGGTCCCGGGATATTCAAGGGCTATTTCAAAAATCCTGAACTCACCGCTGAGACATTGCGAGACGGCTGGCTCCACACGGGTGATCTTGGGCAGATTGACGACGGTCACCTCAAGATCGTGGGCCGGATCAAGGACATCATCGTGACCTCGGGTGGCAAGAACATCACCCCTGAATTCATCGAGAACAAATTGAAGTTCAGTCCCTACATACAGGATGCCATTGTTATTGGGGATGGTCGAAACTACGTTGTCGCACTGATCCTCATCGACGAGGAGAATGTGATGAAGTACGCCCAGGACAACCGGATTCCTTTTACGACGTTCACCGACCTGACGCAGAACGAAGAGATCAACAAGCTCATTCACAGCGAGGTGAATGCAGTCAATGCGAATCTTGCCAGGGTGGAAGCCGTGAAGAAGTTCCGGCTCATTCCACGTCGGTTCTATTCAGAAGACGGGGATGTAACCCCGACCTTGAAGATCAAGCGATCAAATATTGCCAAGATGTACAAGGATCTCATCGACTCCATGTACAGCTAGGAAAGAGGCTAAGGACCCGTGCACCCAAGAACGGCAATCAGAGAATACACCAGCAGAGAGAGTGATCATGAACCTTGTTGAAAGCTACAAAGACGATCTGAAGCTCATAGAGAAGCCATGGACCAGGGTATGGGTAACAGCACTGGTTGCGGGATTGATTCTCATGCCCTGGTTTTCCAGCGAACATCTTGTCTTCGTCTTCACCCTCATTTTTATCTATGCCATCGGTATCCAGGGCCAGAATATTCTTATCGGCTATACCGGGCAGATCTCGCTGGGACAGGCAGGGTTCCTTGCTATCGGTGCCTTCAGTTTTGCACACTTTATGAATGTCGGCTCTCCGATGCTTTTATCATTGATCGGTGCGGGAATCATGGCCGGACTGGCCGGTGTCCTGGTGGGGTTTCCCTCCCTGCGGCTGAAAGGGCCCTACCTCGCGATCGTGACACTGGGCTTCGGTATTGCTGTCTATCAGCTCCTCACGAGCTTTGAGTTCCTTTCCGGAGGGCGGATGGGCATGGTTGTGCCGAGACTGCCCGAACTGTTTGGGATGTCCAAAGCCATGACAATGTACTACTTTACCTTTTCTCTGTGCGTGGTGTTCACCCTTCTGACCTATAATCTCATCTCTTCCTATATCGGGCGGACCTTCATTGCCATCCGCGATAACGAGATAGCTGCCGAGGTTATGGGGGTGAACCTGACGCGCTACAAGCTGCTCTCCTTTGCCATCAGTTCGTTCTATACCGGTGTTCACGGTGCCCTGTACGGCATGCTCCTGGGTTTTCTCGATCCCCAGATGTTCAGCTTTCAGGAAACCCTTACCATGTTCGTGGCAGTGGTGATCGGTGGGCTGGCATCCTGTGAGGGCGCACTCTTCGGTGCTGCCTTTGTGATCCTTGTCCCCCAGGTGTTCAGCGATTTCAAGGCGATGATCCCGGTGATCTTCGGAGTTACCGTTGTCCTGATCATGATCTTTGAACCCATGGGTCTGGCCGGCCGGTGGTTCAAATTCAGGCTCTACTGGAAAAACTGGCCATTTCGCTGAGAGAGAAAGGATCTGATATGGCGAACTTCCTACAGTATCTGATTTCCGGAATCTCCATGGGCAGTCTCTATGTCCTGGTGGCCATGGGGATCGTGCTCATCTATCGCTCCACGCGGATCCTCAATTTTGCGCACGGAGACATGGCAACCATGGGGACATTCTGCATGTTTACCCTGCTGCTCTTCAAGGTTCCCTTTTCCCTTGCCTTTGTCCTCAGCATCCTGGCAGGGGGTCTTCTGGCCATTGCGTTCTATTTCGTGGTGATTGTTCCCGCCCAGAGGAGGGATGCAACCATTCTCGGGCAGATCACGCTCACCGTGGGGCTGAGCATGATTATACAGGGGGGAATACTGCTCCTGTGGGGGACAGATTCCAAGGTGCTCGATTTTCCCCTTTCGGATATCAAGATCTGGAAAATCGGACCGCTGTATGTCAACGAGCTGAGCCTCGGCACACTGGCCATCGGTCTGATCGGAAGTTACATACTCTACCTCCTGATTCAGAAGACAAGAATCGGGCTCGCGATGCGGGCAACGTCAGAGAATCTTCCAGCAGCACAAACCCTGGGAATCCCCACCAGGATGGTGCTGGGTGTATCGTGGGGACTGGCCGCAGTCCTGGGGGTTCTGGCAGGTTTGTTTCTTGCTCCTTCTCTGCTCCTGGATCCTTTTTTCATGCTCGAACCCTTTCTCAAGGGATTTGCGGGAGCCATTCTCGGTGGCCTGAACAGTCTTCCAGGCGCCATCATCGGCGGTCTGATCATCGGAGTGGTCGAGAGTTTCACCGGCGGATACATAGCCCTGGAGTTCAAGAATACCATCGCCTTTGTGATCATCATCCTGGTGCTCCTGGTGAAACCAGAAGGCTTACTGGGAAAAGTTTTCAAGGAGCGTGTCTAGCCTCCACGAAGAGTGCCCGCTGTTTCGCGATGTTCACGAATAAGCCTTTGTGGCTGCTGTGTAACAGACTGATGAAAACGAAGAACGCTTGTCATAACGCATCGTATACGGCATTCATGCGCATCCTGATGGCCCGGAACGAAAACTGTTACCCAAACATCGTGAACCAAGTGCTCGTCAGTACCGGTTATCACGAGAGTTCATAGGCTGAGAAATGTTTTGCACAAAAAACAGTTAGCGGTTGACAATAGATGTTAGTTAATATAAGTTAATCACGTTAACTAAATAAAATAAATGAAAACAACAATTACGACAAAAACTTCAAGGAGGGCATTGCATGGATACCTCATACCTTTCATTGGAAGGCAAGGTTGCTCTGGTGACCGGAGGAAGCAGAGGGATTGGAAAGGCCATCGCGCTTCAACTGGCAGATGCTGGAGCTGACGTCGTTGTCGCAAGCAGAAAGCAGGCGGATCTCGATGCCGTTGCCGACGAGATCAGGGCTCTGGGCAGAAAGTCTCTGGCCATCTCCTACCACAATCGCGAGGTGGACAGTATCCGGGCCCTTGTCGACGCGGTGAAGAACGAGTTCGGGCATATCGACATTCTGGTGAACAACGCGGCCACGAATCCGGGAATGGGCCTGCTGGTCGACATGGACGAGAAGATGTACGACCAGATCATGATCACGAACCTCAAGGGGTACACCATATTGAGCGAACTCGTCGGTAAAATCATGCAGGAGCAGAAATCAGGTGCCATCATCAATATCTCTTCTGTCGGGGGTGTCTCCCCTGACCCCATGCTCGGTCTCTACTGCATCAGCAAGGCAGGCATCAACATGCTGACCAGGGCCATGGCCAAGGAAATGGGTCAGTACAATGTCAGGGTGAACGCTATTGCGCCGGGCGTGGTCAAGACGAAGTTCTCCCAGGCGCTCTGGAGCAATGAGGAACTCATGAAGCAGGAAATGCGACACACTCCCCTGGGCAGAATCGCGATGCCCGAAGAAATCTCACGCATCGCCTTGTTCCTTGCCTCGGAGGCTTCTTCCTACATGACCGGGCAGATCCTGGTGGCAGACGGCGGCGGGTCGATCTAACGAGAGACCTTCAGTCAGGGAATGAGAACTGAGAATACCAGATAACGCAAATACAGAGGGAGGATACTCAATGGCAAAAAAATACGATGTGCTGGTAATCGGATCCGGAGTTGCCGGGTTAGGTGCTGCGGGCATCCTGGCGAAAGACTTTAACAAGAAGGTGCTGGTTCTGGAGAAACTGCCTTTTATCGGCGGCCGACTGGCATCGTTTGTCGGAAAGGGCGACAAGGTCTATATTGACGGTGTGGAACTGGACGCCAACGGCTTCAAACGCGCCCTCGCCATGATCGGGGCGTGGATACCGAAGTGTACGCCTGACTTGGAGACCTGTTTCAAGGAGGGCCTCTTCGACGGAACGACACTCGATACGGGCCACGGCCTGTTCTGGGGCAACAAAGGCAAGATCCGCTGCCTGATGGACTACCTCGAAAAGCCCGTGGAAATGCCCTGCAACGTCGGGTTCGCTTTTGTGGATTACAAGAAGGGCAACAAGTCATATCAGGTCGGCAAGGGCGAGCCCTATCAGTGGATGAGCCCGGAGGGTTTCAAATCGACCATGAGGGCCCTGCGCGACATGGGCACCATGACCATGGATGATATCGGTCAGACGAGGCACATGTCCTTCGAAGAATGGCTCCAGGCAAGAAATGTGAACAAGGAAGCCTACGATTACATCAAGGTTCTCGCGGCTTCGCAGACGGGCCAGGCGGACCTCAGGCTCACCCCGGCTCCCGATGTTCTGGTTCACATGGCCACTGCCGGGCCGATCAGGATGAACCTGGTGGAAGGCTCCTGCGCCTCTGTCCCCAATCCCGGAACCATCTCCTTTGCCCTCCTCATGGAACAGGTCGTCAATGAGAACGGGGGCAAGGTTCTGAGGAATTCCCCCGTAATCGATGTCATCATCGAAAACGGTGTGGCCAAAGGGGTCACCTACCTCACAACAGGGGGGTTCAAGACCGTCTATGCGGACAAGATCATCTGCAACATCCCGACCAAGCAGATGCTGAATCTGATTCATCCCCGGTACTTCCCGCAGGAGATCGTCGATCGCGTCCAGAAGGAGTTCTGGGGCGCGGGCATGATCACGGGCCTGGGCAACATGAAATCAGACGTGTGGGCGGAAAAAGGCATCGAGGAACGGAGCTTCATCTACATGCCCGACGTCATCGGCATGGAAGAAGGCTACAGCGGGTGCATCGACATGGTCCTGTGGAACCTGGCATCCGTGAACGCCGGCTACAATTCCAACCCTTCGCTGACCTCTGAGACGGGCAGCGCCCCAGAGGGCAAGCACGGCTGGATCTTCTCCACCGCCATGACCCACGAGGAGATGCGGAATCCCCACAAGGTATCCCGCGTAGTCGAGTGGAACGAGAACTGGTGGAAAAGAACCTTCGGTGCGGACAAGTGGAAGTCGGAGATGGAGTTCCTGCTCTGGATGTGCACTGACCACGCCTTTGCCTGGATCCAGCCCATTGGCACCGACCGCATCGATGTAAAATCCCCCTGGGTCGAAGGCCTGTATTTCACCGGCGACCAGTACGGCGAGCGCCTGTTGGGGTGCGGTGTGGATGCGGCGGCCCTGAGCGCAACATTGACCGTGGACAGCATGATGGGCTCCAACACCGAAGAGAAGGTTTTCCCGTACTACCACCGCGCAATGCCAGCAATGGTGAAGGCCTGGTAGACCTGTATTCGGGCAACAACGTACAACAACGCTGGTGCCATGGTGGGCTCACGATATGAGTTCACCATGGCACCGCGGAAACCACTTAAGAAAGAGGTACTATTATGGGTTTAATGACTCCTGAGGAATATAAGAACAGCCTCAACGATGGAAGGGTCGTCTACTACAAGGGTCGAAAGGTCGAAGATGTCGGAACTGATCCCGACTTTACCTGCTGTGTGGAGACCGTGGCCGTGGACTACGAGATGGCCGAAAACCCCCAGTACAAGGACCTGGCCGTGGTCTACGACGAGGAGCTTGGCGAAGATATCAGCCGCTATTACTACATCCCTCGCACCGGTGAAGATCTTCTCAAGCAGCTCGATCTCATCATCAAGGCCACGGAGATCGGAGAAGGCTACATTCCCTTGGCTCACGACATCGGAGCCGATGCCATGAACGCGATTTCCATCACGGCCCGCAGCATGGGTGATGCAGGGAAGATCTACCTGGAGCGTATCGAGAACTATCGCACCTACCTGAAAAAGACCGACAAGTGTGTTGTCGCTGCTGTGACGGATGTGAAGGGGGATCGGCATCTCCGGCCATCTGACCCGAACCAGGCCCACCCGGATTTCAACCTGCGGATCGTGGAAAAACGTGACGATGGAATCGTTCTGCGTGGCGCCAAGGTGCACATAACCGGTGCTGCCTACTGCCACGAATTTTTCGCCATACCCTGCCGCGCCCTGGGCGGTCCTGAGGAGAGCGACTATGCCGTGGCCGTGGCTGTGCCTGCCAACGCCAAGGGCATCCGCCAGATCGTACGTCCCTTTCACGGCAACATCAGTGACCTGGAATTCCCCCTGGAGCGGAAAACCCGCCGCATGCACACCGACTCGCTCATCATCTTCGATGATGTGTTCGTGCCCTGGGACCGGGTATTTCTCTGCGGCGAGTGGAAATATGCAGCCACCACGGTCTACAATTTCGCTCTCATGCATCGGCGGACGGGCTGCGCCTACCGCATCCCCATGAGCGAGCAGATGCTGGGCCTGGCCGTGGCCATCGCCGACTACAACGGGGTGGCCAATGCCCCGCACGTTCGCGAGAAGATCACCGAGATCGTGATCTACCTCGAGACACTCACTGCCCTTGCACGTTCTGCCTGCCTGGATTACGTGGAACATGCCGGCATCCCGGTTCCCAATCCGATAACGACGAACATTGCGAAGTACCACTTCGCGCACAACTACCACAAGGTGATCGAGATCATTCAGGATCTCGCAGGCGGCCTGCTGGTGACTGCGCCCACCTACAAGGATTGGATGAATCCAGAGACCCACGATGACATTGACAAATATCTGAAGGCCAAGCCAGAGGTGTCCACCGAGAACCGGCTGCGCATGTTCGATATCATCAGGCGCCTTACCTCGGGCGATACCGAGACCATCTGCCTGCACGGAGAAGGGTCGCCCTTTGCAGAGCGCATGACGATTTTCATGGAGGCCAGAAAGATCATGGCCAAGTGTAAAAAACTGGTGGAGGAACAGGCGGGTATCACCCATTAAAGAGATCGATCGAGTGCCGTGGCCGATGCTGAATGCATGGCCACGGTGATCATGAGAGTTGCTCGGGCGCAACTCGAGGAGGTTTTCGATGATAGGAATTACATCATACGGTGCATACATACCCCGTTTGAGATTGAGCCGTAAGGTCATTGCCCAGAATATGGCCTGGTATGCCCCTGAAATCCTAGCTGCTTCGAAGGGGGAACGGTCTGTTGCGAACTGGGACGAGGATGCCCTGAGCATGGCCGTGGCTGCAAGCTACGACTGTCTCGCAGGGAGGGACAAGAAAGCCGTCGATGCGGTCTACCTCGCATCGACGACCCTGCCCTTTGTCGACAGACTCAACGCGGACGTTCTTGCTACCGCCGTCAACACCAGGGAGGAACGTGTCACGTGCGCCGATTTCACGGGGTCGCTGAAATCCGGAACCACGGCGCTCATGGCTGCCGTGGACGCCCTCAAGGGGGGCAAGTCCTCCGTGCTCGTCGCTGCATCTGAGATGCGCCGGACAAAGGCGGCAACAACAGTCGAGATGTATTACGGTGACGGTGCTGCAGCGCTCCACCTGGGAACCGATGGGGTTATTGCCGAACTCACCGGTACGTATTCCCTGAACTGTGATTTTGTCGATCACTACCGGGGCACAGGTAAGGATATCGATTACCGGTGGGAAGAGCGCTGGGTTCGAGATGAAGGGTATGGTAAGATCATACCAAAGGCCATTGCAGAATTTGTGGCTGCAGCAGGAGTGAAGATCAGTGAGTACAGCAAGGTCATCTATCCCTGCTACTTCGGCGCGACCCACGCGGGGATCGCCAAACGGCTCGGGCTCGCTCCCGAGCAGGTGCAGGACCCCATGCACGCCGTCTGCGGCGATACCGGGTCCGCACATGCCCTCCTGATGCTCATTGCAGCTCTGGAAGAAGCCAAGCCAGGGGACAAGCTTCTCCTGGCGAGTTTCGGGCAGGGAAGCGATGTCCTCTCCTTCCAGGTGACCGAGCAGATTTCCTCTCTGAAGAAACCGCTGGGTGTGAGGGGATCACTGGCAAACCGCGTCGAGATGACGAACTATCAGAAGTTCATAAAATTCAAAGACCTGATCATCTCCGACATGGGCATCCGCGGAGAACCCAACCCCAACACCTCGTTGACCACACTGTGGCGGAACCGTAAGAAGTTCCTCGGGCTGGTTGGCACCCGGTGCACCAAGTGTGGAACACCCCAGTATTCCTTCACGCCTGTGTGCGTCAACCCGGAATGCAAGGCAGCCCATCAGATGGAAGAGTACGAATTTGCTGACAAGTTGGGCAGGGTTCTCATGTATACCGGTGACATGCTCGCTCCATCGGTTGATCCTCCAGCTGTGTACGGTATCGTGAGTTTCGATGACGGAGGAAGGCTGCTTGCCGATTTTACCGATTGTGACCTGAATGCCATCACGGTTGGTCTACCAGTTCAGATGTCCTTCAGGAGGCGCAGAAAGGATGAAGTTCGCGGCTTCTCCGTCTATTTCTGGAAGGCTGTTCCGCAGGTTCAAGGATAAAGGGGGGAGACATGGCAACTGGTATCAGAGATAAAGTCGCGATCATTGGAATGGGCTGCACCAAGTTCGGCGAGCGTTGGGACTGTGGTTCAGAAGAACTCATGGTGGAAGCTTTTGAGGAATGTCTGGGTGATGCGGGAATTGGTCTCAACGACATCGAGGCTGCATGGCTGGGAACATGCCTCGACGAAGTGAACGTGGGAAAAAGTGCCCTGCCACCTTCGATAGCCCTGAGGTTACCGAATATATCTGTCACCCGTGTGGAAAACTACTGCGCAAGCGGCACCGAAGCGTTCCGAGGTGCAGTGTATGGGGTTGCGTCGGGTGCCTATGATATCGCCCTGGCCATCGGGGTGGAGAAACTCAAAGACATTGGATACGGGGGGCTTCCGGAGTTCAGCACAGGGATGGGAATCACGAATGGGTTCTGGTTCCCGAACATGACTGCACCCGGCTGTTTTGCCATGCTTGCCAGCGGGTATTCCGCTGCATACGGAATCGACATGAAGGATCTCAAACAGGCCATGGCACATGTCTCAGTGAAAAGCCATGCAAACGGGGCGCTTAATCCCAAGGCCCATCTGCAGAAACCTGTGACCCTCGAACAGGTATTGGGTGCGCCGACCATCGCCTATCCCCTTGGTCTGTTCGACTGCTGCGGGGTGAGCGACGGGTCGGCCTGCGCCATCGTGGCTACACCGGAGATTGCACGGAGCCTCGGCAAGAAAGATTTCGTCACGGTAAAGGCCCTGCAGCTCTCGTTGAGCAACGGGGAAGAGATGACCTTCAACGAGTGGAATGGTTCAAACTTTATCACGACTTCGAAAGCCAGTTCCGCAGCGTATGCCGAGGCGGGGATCAAGAATCCCCGGGAAGAGATCAGCATGATGGAGGTGCACGACTGCTTCTCCATCACCGAGCTGGTGACCATGGAAGACCTGCACATCTCGGAGCGGGGCAAGGCTCCGGCCGATATCCTCGATGGCTTCTACGACCTCGACGGCAAGGTCCCCTGCCAGGTGGACGGAGGTCTGAAGTGCTTTGGTCACCCAATCGGCGCTTCGGGTATCCGGATGCTCTACGAGATGTATCTTCAGTTGCACGGGAAGGCCGGGAAGCGTCAGGTGAAAGATCCCAGGTATGGTCTGACCCACAACCTTGGAGGGTTCCCCTTCATGAACATCTGCTCGATTGCCATTGTCGGCAGGCATGATGTGTAGGTGGAGTATCATATGTTCATGATATTCATAGATATCGTGAATGAAAAGGGGTTCGAGAAAAGGAGGAGAAGATGAGTGAGCTCAGGGGAAAGATTGCAGTGGTGGGTATCGGTGAAGTACCCACGGGCAGGTATCCTGACACTGGTACCATTTTTCATGCCATCGAGTCTGCCAAGCAGGCCATCCGGGACGCCGGTATCAACAAGGAGGAGATCGACTATGTCATGCCCACAGCTGCTCTGTACAGTCCTGCATTCAACACGGAACTGGTGACCTGCAGGGTTGCAGAGGAACTCGGGCTGAAGAATGTGAGCAAGAACTGCCAGGTGTTTGCCGGCGGGTCCAGCAGCACCTGTGGTCTCGAGCTTGCGGGATCTCTGATCAACAGCAAGGCGGCGTCTACGGTGCTCTTTGTCCATGCAGACCGGCTGGGAACCGGGGTTGACCTTCAGGCGGGCATTGACCTTTTTGCCACATCCGGCATCTCTGCGGAGTGGGAGGTTCCCTTCGGGCAGCATTACTCGGCAATCGCCGCCATGGCCACCACCCGCTATAAGTACGAAACCGGAACGACCGACGAGCAGCTCGCTTCGGTGTGTGTCTCGAACCGGAAGTGGGCGGAGCTCAACCCCAATGCGTTTTTCCGAAAACCGCTCACCATCGATGAGGTCCTCTCTTCCAAGATGCTCTCCACCCCGCTGCACGCAAAGATGTCCAACATGCTCTTTGACGGCGGTGCGGCGTTTATCGTGACCTCTGCCGAGCGGGCCCGGGACATCACCGACAAACCAGTCTATCTCCTGGGAGAGGGTGGAACGGTCACCCACTTTGTGTATTCCCAGGAAAGGGATGTGAGCCGCTTCGGATGGGCGAAGGCAGGAAGGAAGGCGTTTGCCGAAGCCGGCCTTACTCCGAAAGACATTGACATTGCCGAGATCTACGATTCGTATCCCATTTTTCAGATTATCGGATTCGAGGAACTGGGGTTCTGCGAGAGGGGTCAGGCAGGCGAGATATTCCTGCGGGGAGATACCTGGCCGGGAGGGAAGATTCCCACAACGACAAATGGGGGCATGCTCTCCCAGGGTCATACCGGTGCAGGAGGTGCTGTGGCACTGCTGGTTGAATCGTTCCGGCAGTTGATGGGGAAGGCGGGAGAAAGGCAGGTTCCGGGTGCCCGATTCGCCGTTGAAACAGCCACGGGGGGAACCTACATGGACGCCCAGGTGACTATCCTGGGAACTGAAATTCCTTCATAAGGAGGATGACGATGGACGCGCCAGTAAAACCAAAACCTGTTCCTGTTGTGAATCCATGGGCGAGGCCGTTCTGGGAGGGGACCAAGCAGGGAAAACTTCTCTACCAGAAATGCAAGGACTGCGGAACGAACGTATTTTATCCACGGATTGCCTGTATTAGCTGTTTCTCTGACAATCTCGAGTGGGTCGAGTCCTCTGGGAAGGGAACCGTATATACCTACACCGTGGTCAAGAGTAACTCTCCCACAGCATTTCTGCCGGATCTCCCCTATGTGATTGCCATCGTGAAGCTCGAAGAGGATGGGGTGCAGATGCTCTCGAATATCGTGGGGTGTGACCCTGACGAGGTCCGGTGTGATATGCCGGTGGAGGTTACCTTCGAGAAGCTCAACGACGAGTTCGTTCTCCCGAAATTCAAACCTTTTAGAAGCTGAAGGTGTCCACTGTGTTCGCGACGTGCGTGCCATGGGCAGCTACGGGAAAGAACGCCCGGCTGAGCGGGCAGTATTATCGGTCCCGGCCTTGATCCCTGGAACTCCCGGGCAGGGGCGGACTGGAATGAATGGAGGAGCGTATGTCACAGAAATACTGGGAAGATTTTGATCTCGGGTTTTCATTCAAGACGCCTTCGATAACCGTGACCGAGACCCATGTCGTTAATTGGGCTGGCCTGACCATGGATTTCTACCCCCTGCATATGGATGCAGAGTTTGCTGCGAAGACGCCCTTCAAGGAGCGGATCGCCCATGGCCCTCTCATCTTTGGCATGGCCGTCGGCATGGCGGGGCTGGCGAAGGTTGAAGGCGGTTCCATCATCGCCTGGATGGGTGTGGACAACATGAGGATGCACGCCCCGGTAAAGATCGGGGATACGATTACGGTCCATATCGAGACCATCGAGAAGCGGGAAACAAAAAAAGAAAGCCAGGGAATTCAGATCTGGAAGTACAGTGTCCGCAATCAACGCTCCGAGGTGGTGATGTCCTTCAACATGAATTTTCTGATGCACAGGAAACCATCCGGACAGTAGCAGGGCATGGGCCTGAACGGCTCGAACACGAAAAGGAGACGATCGCCGTGGATTTACGATTCGAAGAAAGACAGGAAAAGCTCAGGGAAACGATGCGGAAGTTCGTGGAACAAGAGATCCCCCGCGAATATGCAAGGGAACTCGATGAGAAGGATGAGTTTCCCCATCACCTGATCCGGAAACTGGTGGACTACGACCTGGCACGCATCAATATCCCCCGTGAATATGGCGGCCATGGCGGTGACATCCTCGACCTGATGATCATCTTCGAAGAGATCGCCAAACGATTCCCCACGCTGTGCTGGTCGTTCGGGAACATCCTGCTCTATGGAAACGAAATCATCGGGGTCAATGGGAACACTGAGCAGAAAGAGAAGTATCTTCCGAGGCTTGCAAAAGGCGAAATCAAGTTCAGCTTCGGGCTCACCGAGCCGGATGCAGGCTCGGATGCTGCAAGTATCCGGACCAGAGCTGTCTTTGAAGACGGGCACTATGTCATCAACGGCAACAAGATGTTCATTACCGGTGCGGGGGTCACGGAGTACACGATCACCTTTGCCAGGACTGCTGAATCCAAGTACAACGGGATCACGTCATTTATCGTTGACACGTCTTTGGAAGGATACAGTGCCAAACAACTCGAGAAGATCGGTCATCGCGGGTCGAACACCTGCGAGGTGACCTACGAGAACGTCAGGGTGACGCCTGGTGATATCCTGGGTGGCCAAGAAGGCCTGAACAAGGGCTGGTGGCAGGAGATGAAACTCCTGAACCAGGAGCGGCTCGTGCTTTCCTCCTGCGCCCTGGGCATTGCCCAGGCAGCCTTCGATGATGCCCTGGTGTATGCCCGGGCCAAGCTGGGACGCACGCAGGACAAGGGAGTGGCCCAGATGATTCAGCACCAGCTGGCAGATATGGCAAGCAGTGTGGAAGCGATCCGCTACCTCATCTATGCCGCGGCGTGGAAGGAGACCAAGGGCATGCAGCCGGTCATGGAAACCTCCATATCCAAGTATTTTTCCGCCGAGACGGCCAAGAAGGTGGTTACCCAGGGACTCGACATCCTCGGAGCTGATGCCGCCCTCATGGAGCATGACATGCAGCGTTACCTGCGCGACATCATGATCTACTCCATCGGCGGCGGGACTTCCGAGATTCAGAAGAACATCGTCGCCAAGACGCTGAACCTCTAGGAAGGTCGCGTGATGGAGGGGGATCCATTCCATGGATGAGAGACACGGAGACACGCACGGTACCCTGACCGATTACAGCGGTGCCTTCTGTCCGGGGTTGACCTGGACTGAATTCAGCCCTGAAAAGCTTCACGAGACCCTTGCCCTGTACCGGCGGATGTTTCTCGCCATTGACGGATTCTGGTTTCTCGGGGTCAGGGATCGGTTTGGAGAGGATACTGCCCTCGACGTCGACCTGTGGGCGTGGCAGAAGTACTTCCGGTATGAGATCAAGCAGTTGCGGGAACTCTTCTCCATCGAGGGCAACGATGTCGAAGCGCTGTTCAAGCTCATGCAGCTGAGTGCCTGGGCGGGAAACATGGATGTGGAGTGGGATCTGAAGAACCGGAGTCACGGAATCGCGCGCGTGGTGAAATGCCACACCCTGAGTGTGCTTCTCAGGGAGAGAACGGGGCGAGAGACCCGGTTCTGCCGGGATATTGAGCAGAAGATGTTTGATATACAGACGGCGTGTCTGAACCCGGAGATGAAGGCGCAACCGCTCCGCCTGCCACCGGAGACCCTTGGCACAGGGATATGCTGTGAGTGGGAATTGACGTGCTGAGGACTCAAGGAGGCCTTTCTGGGGGATGAACAGAGCGATGCCCCTGGGGTGTGGATCGGTACTATCTGGAGAGATGAGATGCAGCATTCACTAAACGATGGGAGGATATACCATGGGATCGATATTCGTATGTGAGAATCAGGACGGAATAGCCGTCGTGAAGTTCGATGTGCCATCAGAGGCGGTCAATACCTGGACCGAGGCAGCGGTCGATGATTTCGAGAAGGTCCTGGTGGACCTCGAAGCACAGAAGTCCCAGTACCGCGGTGTGGTCTTCATATCGGGCAAGGCCAATAATTTCCATGCAGGAGCAAATCTCAACGTGCTCGGCGGGTCCGTGGACCTGGATGCGTTTCACGCCCGCTGCACATTCTTCAACGAACTCTTCCTGCGGCTCGAAAACCTGGGTATTCCCAGCGTGGCCGCAATCAACGGACAGTGCCTGGGGGGCGGCTATGAATTCGCCCTGGCAATGACGGCGAGGATTGCCACCGACAGTAGGAGGACTCTCATCGGTCTGCCGGAATGCAATGTCGGCGTGATCCCCGGTGGAGGGGGAACCCAGCGCCTTCCGCGCCTCATCGGCTACGCGGCCATTGAGCTGATCCTGAAGGGTCAGATGGTCCCCGCTGCAAAGGCCCTGGAGCTGAACATGATCGACAGGGTGATTTCCGAATCCGATGACCTCCTGGCGCAGGCAAAGATCTTCGTCGATGAGATCGCGTCGGGCAAGGTGATCCTGAAGCGGGAATCTCCCGATCTCTCGGCCCTCGACGACGTTGCCGTCATGGCCAGGCAGGGTGTGCTCAAGGTCACCAGGGGCAGGGAACTTCCCGCGCCCATGCTCGCTATTAAGGCGATGCAGGAAGGGCTGAAGGTCTCCCTGGAACAAGGCCTGAAGATCGAGACCGACTGCTTCATCGAGATCATGAAGTCACCGGAGTCCAAGGGCATGATCAACACTTTTTTCCTCAAGACCCTTTCTGACAAACCCCAGGCCATGATCCCGATGGGTGTTACCCCCAGGGAGATCAAGAAATATGCAGTGCTCGGGTTTGGGACCATGGGGCGCGGGATCGTGATCGACATCCTGCGACGCACCGGGAAACCCGTGGTGGTCAAAGACATCCCCGAGGCCCTCGAGCCTGGAAAGGCCTTTGTCCGAAAGGTGCTCGAAGGCATGGCGGAGAAGAATCGGCTGCGGGTGAGTGTAGACTCTCTCATGGAGCTCATCACCCCGGTGTCGGAGTGGACCGATGACTTCAAGGATGTCGATCTGGTGATCGAGGCCGTGTTTGAAGACCCGGCAGTGAAGGACCAGGTGTATGGCGAACTCTGCGCGGTGGTCCCGGATGATTGCATCCTGGCGAGCAACACCTCGAGTCTCCCGGTCAACAGGCTCGCAAAAGGCGTGAAAAACCCCCAGCGCTTCGCTGGCGCACATTTCTTCTCTCCGGTATGGAAGATGGAGCTCATGGAAATCATCAGGGGCGTCGACACGAGCGACGAGACCATCCATGCCCTCCTGAATGCAGCGGGCGAGCTCAAGAAGCGCCCGGTGGTGTGCAACGACAATCCGGGATTCATCGTTAATGCCATGCTGTTCCCCTACTTCCTGAGGACCTTCACCCTGCTTGAAGAGGGAGTGGGCATCGAGAAGATTGACTCGGCCATGATGAAGTTCGGTCTGCCGGTCGGTCCGGTGAGGCTCACCGACGAAGTCGGGATCGATGTCTCGTACCTCGTGGTGACCAAGTCCCTGGGGCTTGAGCCGCCGAAAGCCCTGGAAAACGTGTACAAGGCCGGAAGGTACGGCAGAAACAAGAATGGCAAGGGCTTCTATGACAAGGAGGGGAAGGTGGACCCCGAGGTGCTGCCGCTGATCAATCCCCAGGGGAATACAAAGGACATGAACGTGGAGGAGATCCAGGCAGCTCTCTTCACCCCCATGGTGATGACCGGTCATGACCTCCTCGACAAGAAGGTCGTGGATGATCCACGGGCCATCGATATCGGCGCGATCTGGGGGGTCGGCTTTCCCCCTGACAAAGGGGGGCCCATGAAGTGGGCTGATATCACGGGTCTGAGCGAGAAGCTCTTCGGCAGGACTTTCTACTGAGATTCTGCTGCGTGTGTTGAACCTGTGATCGGGATGAACCAGGTCACTACACAGAACAGTCGGTTCTCTCCACGGGAGAAGAACGCCGCACAGGGAGGATACTGAGATGATTGGACACAATGTTGGGGATCTGTATGACCGCTGTGTTACCTTTTATCCGGACAACATTGCCATCAAGCATGGTGACATTGCCTATACCTATGGAGAGATGCAGCAGAAAACCTACAGCCTGGCCGGGGCTCTGGCGGACATGGGGTTTCAGAAACACGACCGTATTGCCTTCCTGATGTCCAACTGTCCCGAATACATCTTCTGCGAGTATGCCCTGGCCAAGCTCGGGGTGGTGCGGGTGCCTCTGGCGGTGCTCCTGACATCCAACGATCACATCTACATGATGAACAAGGCTGAATGCAAGGCATTGATCTACCACGAGAAGATGGCGTCCCGGGTAGAACAGATGATTCCTCATCTCACGAGCGTGAAGACGTTCATCTGTGTGAGCGATGCACCCTCCTCAGTGATGGCTGGCCATCATCATCTCCAGACGTTGATGGCCGGCCATCCTGGTGTTTTACCGAAGGTCGACGTCAAACCGGAAGATCTCTGCGCTATCTACTTCACCGGGGGTACGACTGGGCTTCCCAAAGGGGTCATGCTCTCTCACCGGTCGTGGGTGGGAACCTTCCTCACGGAGCTTCTGGAGTTTCGCCTCGAGTACAATGAGGTGTTCGCCTTTGCAACGCCCTTGACGCACGCGGGCGGGTGTCTCATGATTCCGGTCATGATCAGGGGAGGAACGTGCCTGATCATGGATCACTTCGACCCGAAGCTGTTCCTGGAGCTGACGCAGAAGGAGAGGATCACCTCGGCGTTTCTGGTCCCGACCATGCTCTATGTGCTCATGGATTACCCGGACCTCGACAGGTACGACACGAGCAGCTGGAGGGACATCATCTACGGTGCTGCAGCCATAGCCCCGGACCGGCTGAAGCAGGCCATCACCAGGTTCGGCCCTGTTTTCACGCAGCTCTACGGGCAGACCGAGGCGCCCATGGCCATGAGTGTGCTGCCCAAGGAAGCCCATGTCATCAAGGATCCCGTGAGGGAGAAGGAGATATTCAGTTCCTGCGGTAGGCCCTGCTTCCCGGCGCAGATCAAGCTCATCGATGCGGAGGGGAGAGAGGTTCCCCAGGGAGAGACGGGAGAGATCGTCGTACGCCACATCAACATGATGGACGGATACCTCAAGGATCCTGAAACCACGGCCGAGACCATCAGGGACGGCTGGCTCCACACCGGAGACATGGCCAAGATGGATCATGAAGGCTACATTTACATCGTGGACCGGTGCAAGGACATGGTCATAAGCGGCGGATTCAACATTTATCCCCGTGAGATCGAAGACGTGCTGCACGAGCACCCTGCGGTCAAGAACGTGGCAGTCATCGGGGTTCCCCACGACAAGTGGGGGGAAGAAGTGAAGGCCATTGTCGTGCTGTACGAGGGGAAGACGGTGGACGAGAAAGAGCTGATCCAGTTTGTCAAGGACCGAAAAGGGAGTCTGGTCGCTCCCAAGAGCGTGGAATTCTGGAGCGAGATCCCGCTGACCAACCTGGGTAAGGTCGACAAGAAAAAGATACGGGCACCGTACTGGGAGAGCAAGGACCGAAAGGTGTAATCGGAGGGTTCCCTCCTATTCCCAGCAGGGCCCTTTGGGCAGACATTCCAGAACCACAGAGGATAGAGGAGCCGGATATGGATTTTGCATTCAGTGAAGAACAGGGATTCATAAGAGATACCATACAGAAATTCATCGCCAGGGAATGCGATCGAGAAGTCGTCAAGAAACTCGATGAGGACGGACAGTATCCCGAAAAACTTTTTCAGACCATTGCCCAGATGGGCTTTTGCGGTCTGACGGTACCACAGGAGTACGGCGGAGGAGGTCTGGATTCCTTAGGCGCTGCCATGGTTACCGAGGAACTGGCGGCGATTTCGCCGGTACTGGCCGGGGCATTCTGCGCAACGACCTTCTCCGGAGGGTTGGTCATCAGCAGCCTGGGAAGCACAGACCAGAAAGAAGCGCTGCTGCCGGAGATTGTGCAGGGGGGGCTTTGCGTTACCTTCGGCGTCGAAGAACCTGATTCCAGGTACGGGAGTGTTCTCGTGCAGACAGCGGCCGCAAAGAGTGGTGAAGGGTTTCTCCTCGAAGGATCCAAGAGCTTTGTCCGGTGCGCGGATCGGGCCGATTATATCATTGTCCTTGCCGATACCGATGGCGACGCAGATTCCGGGGACACATTGACCCTGTTCCTCGTGGACATGAAGAGTCCCGGGGTGAAGGTCGAGCCAATGGACAAGGTAGGATTTCACAGTTCCTCTCTGTGCAGGGTGGTTTTTGAGAAGGTCCTCGTACCAGCGCGCAGTATTCTGGGAGGAGAAGAGATGTTCAAGAAGGGGTGGTCGCAGCTTGAGAATGTCATGGCGGTACGCCACCTCGAGGTCGCAGCCCTTGCCGTCGGTCTGTCCCAGGGGGCGTACGACTATGCCGCCGGGTACGCGAAAGAAAGAGAACAGTTCGGCCAGCCAATTTCACGGTTCGGGGCAGTCAGAACCTTGCTGAGTGAGATGGCCATCGGCATACAGACTGGGCGCGATCTCCTCTATCGTGCCTGCTGGAGAGCGGACAGTTTGAAGGGTTTTCTGAAGGAGGCGCTGATGGCACGGATCGTAGCCTCCCGGGTTGCTCAGCGTTCTGCCATGGACTGCATGCAGGTGCTTGGAGGGTATGGGTATGCAAACGAGTACGATGCCCAGCGGTATCTCAGGGATTCCATGGTGCTCTTCGAAGGCAAGATCTCCAGTGATGACCTCATGGGTTCTCTTTCAGCGCTGCTTGGATTGGACGGAGCCTCCAGGTGAAGCGTGTGATGGTTCCCGAAGAGCAAGGCGGTACCTGTTCGGGGGAACGAGAATAAATGATTGTAAATGGTGTGAGAATACACTACAAAGCTGAAAATACTGATAACTGAGAAGGGAAGAGACAAAAATGGATGCACGTTTTAGGGGCAAGATGATGGAAGAGCCGACAGATTTTTCCTCCCTCAAGGAAATGGAACGAGAGAACAGGAAGACCCTCATTATCAATGCCGCCGAGCGGGTATTCGCCAGGAAACCCTTTGACCAGGTGACCATGCGGGACATCGCAGAAGAAGCCGGGATAACGCCCACGGCCATATACCGATATTTTTCCGACAAACAGGATCTCTACGCCGAAGCGTACATCAAGAGCAACAACCGACTCCTGGAAAAACTCTTGACCGTTGTCGAGAACTCCGAAGATCTGAACCTGGAGACGATCGCGATGACCACGATCGATCATTTCGTGAACGAGGAACAGAACCTGAAGATGCGCGCACACTTCATGATCGACGATTCCCTCAGTGACGAACTTCTGCAGAAACTGACAGAGAATACAAAATTTTTCGTCGACAAGATTGAAGCCCACATCAAGAAATTCAGCAACCACCCGGACACTCGGGTCATTGCACTGACATTTTTTGCTGCGTTGAACGGTGTTATGCTGACATTCCGGAAGAGACCCGGGAAGACCAAGGAAGACAGCATGAAGGTTATCCGCAAGGAAACCCAGATCATCTCGGATATCTTCGGAAATAAACTCAAGACAGAGTGAGCCCCCGGTTCATCAGGAGCGCCAGGAACCCGGGGCTTGATCACCAAGCCGTCATTCCTAAACATATCGTGGGGGATCGTGACAGACTGGTCTCCGTAATCCCTCCCCGTGAACCGAGCACGTCCCTCCACTGAACCTGGGTGAAGAACAGAGGTGCGGTCTCTTTTATCGTCCCGAGGGCTTTCCTACGGGGCATAGCCGCGGGTGTCCTCCAGGCATTCGTCACAGAACATGACGATGCTTCCGCTGATGAGCATCTGCTGGGCGAAGATCCTCAGGTCTGGCGCTCCCTCGTTCTGCCAGTACATGACGCAGTTCTGATTCGTACAGTGGAGCGGATATTCAGCATCCTCGTGCTCTGTTACCATAGGCACCCCGTTGTTCACGAGTCCCATGACATGGCCGAACTCGTGCACCAGGGTGGCCTGTTCCACGAAAGAGGTCAGGTAGGGTGATGAGCCCGCTGCGCGGATGACATCCTTGAACACCGCAATGACCGGGGTCCCCACGAGGGAGACCCCGAGGACGTTGTCGTTGGGTGTCCCCTGATCTTCGAAGTAACCCTTCAGGAAGAGCACAAGGAACTCTGCCATGGAGGTTGAATGCGGCTGATTCCAGAGGTCGTTGGCCAGCGCGTAGATGTCTTTGGCGGTCCAGGAACTCCTGAACTGGTCGGGAATCTGTTCCATTGCCTCCAGATCCCGGGGCACGATCACGTCCGGCTCGAGGATTCGTCCCGCAAAGAGGGCCTGGATGTTCGTCTCCAGGATGGACCAGTACGGTATGTCCGAAAAGGTCGATCCTGTGTACGGAGCTGCTTCTGGTTCATGGGCAACCTGGATGGAGATCGTGTGTACCGTGCTGTACAGCGCCGGCAAATCCAGCCGCAGGTATTCCGAGTCTGCTGAGAGCCCTTCGTCTGAGCCTGAACAGCCTGAAATCTGGGACACGAGGAAAAAGAGCAGGACAGCGCAGAGTATCCTTCGCAGCAGGGAAAGGCAGGGGTTCATGAAGACAAGATGCTCTGCTCGTCGGAATTGATGTCGTTCCTCGCCTGCCATGATGTTCACCTACCAGGAATTCTCTGTGCGGATCAAGAGTTCTGCCTCGTCAAGTGAAGAGAAGCCCTGTTCACGTATCAGGAACGAGTAGATCTCCTCGGCCATGCTCCGCCCTGCACGCAGCATCTCCATTACCTGGGCGTGGAGGAGGCGAATGGTCTCATCGGAATAGGTCTCGAGTTCAGCCCTGAGGTACGTTTCAAAGGAAGTTCTGAAGTCCGTGTCCTCGGAACGCGAGAGAGACCGGGCACCGTTCATGATACCGGGATAGTTCTCGAACATGGCTTTCTGCCAGGCATACTTGATCGCAACAATTTCGTCGATCAGGTGGTGTTCCCTTGGGGGGATCAGGTTATCCATCCGTGCATACTTTCTCGTCATGAGATTCTCCCCGCTTTTCATTGCATCGTTCAGGTCTTCGAGATAGCTTGTCAGGACATCCTCATTCCATGCATGGAACTGACTCCTGCGATGGAGCCTGAACTGCTCAGGATGCTGCTGGCAGGGAGCAGGCTCGGCAGTGGGTACCGAGAGAAACATCTTCTCCTCGATGGCAAGGATGCGTGCGATCAGGGTTTCCTTGTCAGTCACGGTTCCCTCCTTTTGTTCTTTCCAGTCGTGCATACCGGGAGCCCTTCCTTGTGTCGGCCTCTTCTCTCCTTTCTCATGATCATGGGTTCACTGGGCAAGCCCTGTCGGGTATCCTTGGACCGGTGTGATCCCGGAACTTTCCCGTCGAACCGCTGAGCCAGCTCAAAGCATGGTTTCCCGCCAGGTCATGTATAGGTGAGGATGGGCCAGCCCTTCTTATGGGCCACGTTTCTGAGCCGATCGTTCGGCTCCACTGCATGGGGGTTCCCCACGAGTTCCAGCATGGGCAAATCGGAGTTGTGATTTCCATAGGCAAAGGAGGCAGTGAGATCGAGATCGAGCTCTTCAGCAAGCTCCAGTGCGTAGATGCGCTTGTATTCGTCTGTGCAGACGGGTCCCTGAGTTCTGCCGGTAAGCATGCCGTCGGGCCTGATCTCGAGATCGGTGCAGAAGAGGTAATCGAACCCAAGATCTTCCACCACAGGAGTCAGGAGATACCGGAGCCCCGCAGAGATGAGCACCATGATATGGCCACGCTCCTTGTGCCATCGCAGCCTCGCCACGATGTTCGGTGCAAGGTGCGGTTTGATCACGTCACGGTAGTACTCCTGCGCCCCGGCTTCAAAGAGTGCGAAGGGCCTGTTTCTGTAAAAACTTACGAGGATCTGGGCCATCCTCTGCTCGGAGATGAGGTGGCGTTTGTAGAACACGTTGGTGAGCATGATCTTCAGGACATAGGGAAAGGACACCATCCCCAGATCCCAGAGATACCTGATGCCGATTTTCGGACTCTCCACGTCGATCAGGGTGAGATCGAAGTCGAAAAAGGCCGCAACAGGCCTCTTTTCCATGGCAAACCTCCCTAAGAACCGACCCCTATCCTAACGGAAAACTCCTGTACAATCAATGTGGATGAGAAGAGCAGGACTCGTATCGTTCCGGGGAGGTCCCTAGAATACCATACCCCGCACGGTCACGCTCGGGAAGATCATGGCGAGGACAACTAAGCGGGGCGCTCCGTCGATGTCCACCTGCGTGAACGGCGTGCGAAGGCCTGTCCGGAGAGCTCACTACTCGGAGAACTCAGGAAAACAGAAGATGGATCAGGTTCTTCTGGATCGGCCTGGTACCACGTTGTACTTTTTCTCGAGGAGGTGGCGTTCAAAGGGGACCCTCCGACCCGGGCAGTCTTCCCGGGGACACAGCATGCAGTTCGTGAATCCATCCTCTGAGACGAACTGAATCCCGGTGGTGGATTTCAACGGCATCAGGAGCATGCTGTGCGTGAGGGTTACCCCGATCCTGCCGGGGGCCTCACCCAGCACGTTGAACAGCGGAATCTGTTCGGAGAGAGGCCAGTCTTCAAGGGACCCTGGATGCATGGCAGAGAGCTTTTCACTTCCGGTGATTTCCCTGAGGTGTGCATCCAGAGCCGCCACCGCACAACCCAGGGCCATGAGTTGGATATTGTCCGCCCAGAAGCAATGGAGGGTAGTATGAATGGTGGTGGCCCATTTCTGCAGCTCTGCACCGCAGGTGGCGATGAAGGGAAACACCAGGTGTGGCTCTCTGAGATTGATCGTGAGCACCCTGCTCGAAAAGCGCGTTCCCTCGATGGTCACGGAATCCTCGTCGGAAGTCTCCAGGTATGCCGGTCTGAAGGCAGCTTTCGGTCGGGCGATGTGGCGAGCCTCGCTGAGCAGCTTTCTGAATTCGCCGGCCTGTCTCGACTCCGGCCGTATCCTCATGAGTTCGAGAAATCCAGGTTCATCGATGGTCAAGGGAATGGTATCGATGATGACGGCGTCCATCAGTGTTTCCTTATGAAGGCGCGCGTGAGAAAGACAAAGCCCTGATGAAGGTGTCCTGAAACTCAGGGTGGTTCGCGAGCACGAGCTCTCGGGTCCGGTCCCGGAGCCTGGTTGCTGTTTCAAGAAACCGTGGGTCGCAGCAGACCTTCTGGGCTGCCAGCAGACTGGTGTTCCCCAGAAATTCCCAGGAAGCGTTTTTGAACTCGGGGATGAATCCGAGCCTCCTGAAATGCTCCACGTTCAGGTTTTCTCCAAAAGAACCGGCTATGAAGACATGCTCGATATCATCCGCCGAACACCGTGCTTCCTTGAGCAGAAGTTCAGAGGCGGCGAGGCTCGCACCCTTTGCGAGCTGGACGGTTCGTACATCCACCTGTGTCAGGGCTATCCCGTTACCGATGCGGATCTCCCTGATGCCGTCGGTTTCTCCGAAGGACAGGGGGGAGGGGAGATTCACATCTGCCGGTGATGCAAACACACCGGATTCCTCGATGTATCCTTTTTCGAGCAGGATCGAAATGAGATCTATGACACCGGTGCCAGAAATTCCTGAGGGGGGGATTTCTCCCATGATCTCGAAGAAAAGGCCTCCTGCTCCCTGGGTGACGTGAACAATGGCACCGTCTTCTGCAGTCATCCCCCAGGAGAGGTTCATTCCCTCAAGTGCAGGCCCCATGGCACAGGAGGTGGCATGAACCAGGCCTGATTGATCCAGGAGAAACAGCTCGCCGTTCGTGCCGAGATCGATGAAAAAGGCATTCTTCCTGATGCCGTTTTTGTGACACAAGGCGAGACCACCGATCAAGTCCCCCCCGAGAAAGGCACTCAGTACAGGGAGGATCAGGAGCGGGGTTTCAGGAAGGAGTGTTTCTCCGAGATCACGGACCGTGAGGGAGGAAAATTCTCTGGCCGAGACTGGATAGGGGTAGGTTCCAAGGGGTGACACATCCTTGCCCAGCAGGAGATAGAGCATGGTGGTATTGCCGGAGAACGCGATGCAGGTGATCCTTTCTGGAGAGATTCCCAGTGCATCGAGAGAGTCGGCTATGGATGAGAAGATGGACGTGCGTATCAGGGCCTGCATGGTTTTCAGGACATCCCCGCTGGATGCAGCGGATATCCGTGAGATCACATCATGCCCGAATCTCCTCTGCGGGTTGAGGAAGGAATCCAGATGATACGAAGAACCTGAACCGGTCTCGACCATGGAGATGCGCACGTTCGTGGTTCCGATGTCAACGGCCAGACCATAGGGCCTGTCGTTTCCATGGTGTGGGACGCGACGCTGTTTTTTCCGGAGTCTTTCTTCCACCCTTATTTCCACATCCCCTGTCAGGGGAACCTGGCATGATAGGCGGACCCCGGGTGTTCCCCGGAGAATGCGTTCCTCGCTTGGGGTTCGAGGGGGTTGATTCCCGGTAACAGAGACACGGCAGTGTCCGCAGGTTCCCTTGCCTCCGCAGGGTGTTTTCAGAGGGATGCCCATATCGAGGAGTGCATCGCAGATCAGGGTTCCTTCAGGAAACACCTGGCTCTTCCCCGAAGGCTTCACGGTTACGGTGTACCCCTTCATGGAATATCAATCCCTGATCACAGTTGCAGGTGCAGTGCTGGTAACTGCACCGACAGATGCGATTCTGCGTGGGCCCGAGGTCATGCGTTCCAGGGTGGGCGTGCCTGAGAGGTGAACCCCCTTATTGAGAAGCACCTTCATAATGATCTGAGTGGAAGCATGGTCCATGTCAGGTTGCAGCAATGAATCCCTTGAAGATCCTCAATGCATCGATCGCCGTCTCGCCGTATGCATCGGCTCCCATTTCAAGACGCAGATCATCCGATGTGCACGCCCCACCGATGACGATCTTCAACTGGTTTCTGATGCCGGCTTTCGCCGATGCCTCGACCACGTCCCTGATACTGCCCACCATGGTGCTGAGCAGGGCGGAGAGACCGATCAGCCTCGCCCCGGTTGTCCTGGCCGTATCGATGATCTTTGATGCAGAGACATCCACACCCAGATCGATTACCTCAAACCCGTTTGCGGAAAGGATCAGGCCCACGATGTTCTTGCCGATCTCGTGGATGTCGCCCTGCACGGTTGCGAGGATTACCCTTTCCCTGGCAGCGGTCATATCTGGATTCATTTTTTCCTGGAGAACCGGCATGGCCTCGCGCACGACCTCTCCCGCCATGACGAGATCAGCGAGGAAGTACTGGCCCGATTCGAATTTGTCACCCACAATGGAAAGCCCCGTGCTGATACCGCTTTCGATGATCTCTTCAGGTGAGATCCCCTCATCGAGACAGTGCTGGACAACCGAGCAGATTGCATCGATATCGAGTTCGTCGATGGTACGGATTACCTGCTGGATCGATTCTTTCATCACCGTTCCCCCTTATGTGTGAATGGATGGAGTCCTGCCCATGAACCAGGTGCCTCAGTGAATTGAGATCGGGTAGTGACCGTATGCGTGCACGGCATCGACCATGACTCTGAGCTTGTGCGCAGGGATCGTGCTGAGGCTGTGGACCGGGGAGATGATGAATCGCCCCCCGGGTCCGAGCCGGGCGATGCACTCTTTCACCTTTTCAACGACCTCTTCGTCCCTGGACCGTTCCGTGAGGAGGTAGTCAACCCCGACCCCCCCGATAATGGTGACCTTGTCGCCGTGAATTTTTTTCTCATGGTAGATATCCACGTTGGAGGTATTTTCGTAGGCATGTAAGCCGTCGACTCCCCAGGAGATGAAGGTGTCGAAGAGGAGTGTGTTGTCGCCGCAGGAGTGGAGTACAAATTTTGCCCCCCGATCGTGTACTGCCTTGATAATCCGTCGATACGACGGGCCGAAGAGTTCATCTATGTGCCTGGGATTCATAATGGGCCCGCTCTTGAAGGCGAAATCATCGGTCTGGAGAATTACGGGGACCCCCACATCGAGCATGGCCATGGCGGTTTTCATGCAGAGGTCCTCATTCGTGGCGATGAATCGATCCACGAGGTCTCTGTGGCGCCTGATCCAGACCGGCAGACGTTCGATGCCCACGGCCCAGTAGAGAGATTCCTGGATGCCATACGCGGATGACTGCCCGAACAGACACGTCTTTCCCCCGTACCGTGACACCATCTTCTTGAAAAACGTATGGGTGCTGTGGGCAATCGCATCTATGTCGGGCCAGTACGGCCAGCGTTCGAAATCCTCCCTGCTCTTGATGCCCGCAGTCCGGTACATGTAGGTCATGTTGCCAAAGCCGTCGGGCTGGAGGTTGAAGATCGAACCCGTGAACCGTGCCATGGTCTTCGAGTCGACAACCGTGAAGGTCTCGTCGAGGATCGCCCAGACCCCATCAAAGCCGAGTTCGACCTGTGCCTTGATGCGTTTTTCCATGGTGCGGGCAACCTCGGGTTGGAACACGGTTCTCGACAGCGTCTGTCCCCACCTGTCCAGGAAAAAACGGGAAACCGGGTTGTTCATCAGTGTTTCCTGGGAGATGAGGGGACTCCCGAGCACCTCGTTGAAGGTCCTGTCTTCCACCATGGCACAGAAGGCCGGAACCCTGTCCACCGGTTTGCCTTCGAATGTATTCATGATACGCTCGATGGGATGCATCAGACACCTCCTTTTCCCCTCTGCTGACCTCACTTCAGGTGAAACGCCCACTATCGATACTGCCGGAAGCACCGATTCGTGGCGAAATGAAGGGTGTCTCCGAACGAGAACTACACCGCGACCCTCGTGCCGATCCAATGATCACGTGATCCGCCTGAAGTGGTTCCTTCACTCACCCGGAGAAGAGCGGGCGATATCAACAGAAAGCTTATAAAAAATGTAGCAGAAATTCTCTTCAAGAAACAGGGAATTCTCAGTACTTGATGAGGACACCGTGATTTCTTGATGTGGGCCACGTCCCTGTTCCCCACAGAGACCCTCGAAACATAAGGGGTGTGAACACTATCCCTTCTCGATGGTAAACCGCCAGGCACAAAAGAACGAATCCGGGTGCGGGTCAGGCGGGCATGCGATGCACGCCGTGGCAATCCGGGGGTCGATTGCCCGGGCAAAGGTCGAATATTCAACCACGCCTGCAGATTTGCAGGGATAGTCGTCGAGGCCCTTCTCCTTCCTCTTGGACTGTACCCTGCAGTTCTCCATCCTGAAGATCAGTGTTTTTCCCCCATCGTCTATCTCGAAGGACTGCCTGTTCACCACGGCATACATCCGCATGGACAAGGCCTGCCTGAGGCCCATGATTCCCGGGTTTTCCGGGAGTGAACACAGACGCCTGATCCTGAAGGCCTCGTACGGGGAGAAGCTCGTCCAGCAGGTGTCATTGGTCCGCTTCGCCGTGAACATCTCTTCCCCCTGCTCGATCTCCTGGAACCACAGACCGTCGTTCCCGATCCAGTTCACGCCGAGGGCCTCGGCCAAGGTGGAGAGCTGCTGCCTGGGCATGTTCTTCAGACTCAGGGGGATCCCGGCTGCATCTACCTCGAACCCCAGGACCTTCGATAGTCGCTTCATGGTTATTGCCAGGGCTTTCTCCCCGACCTGGTCCTCCAGCTCGCAGGCCCGGTTGAGTCCGAGCTGGTGGGAAGTTTCGTTGAACCAGAATCCATAGTGGAGGAGCATCCTCCTGAGGGCCTGGATGATCCACTGTACGAGCTGCTCTTGGGAAAGGCCTTCCATGGTGGTGTGTGCGTCCACGAACATCCTCCTGGTGGTTTTTTCTTCTTGGAAAGATGGTGAAGGATTTTTCTCTCCGATGCAAGGAGAAAGGCACAACCGCTCACACAGGCAGCTACAGGTGTATTTTCCGAACCAGGCGCATCCTGGTCTTAGGATGGCCCCTCGGTCCCTGTTCCGGTCAGGATGTTCTGTGAGATCGTGGAAAGGGGCAGCGGTTCGAATCCGCGTCTCTTGAAATCAAGCGCTTTGATCATTATTGTTTGTTCTAGTACGTTCAGTGTTTGCATGATGGTGAGGAGGAGACACATACGTGAGAAGATCGGTCATTGTCCTCAACTCTGTTGTGCTCGTGCTCCTTTTCTCGTGCGCCTCATCCACTCCGGAGAGAGTTGACCCGGATCTCGGGATACCTCCTCCAGACAGATGGACATCCCCGTATCCACTTTCGTACGGACAGATCGATCACTGGTGGGAAGAATTCGGAGATCCGGCACTCAACGACCTCATAGAGAAAACCCTTGAGAGAAATTTCGATGTAAAAGCTGCACTGGCAAGGTTCGATGCTGCCCAGGCCCAGGCGCGAATCGAAGGTGCCGACGGCAAGCCTCTGCTCGACGGTAGTTTGTCCGCATCGAGCCGGAGGCAGAATGTTGCGGTAAGTTCCTTTCCCCAAGGATCTGATGTAGTCATCAGATCAACCGCGAACTCCTTCGGAGCGTCCCTGAACCTCAGCTGAGAGATTGACCTGTGAGGAAGGCTGCGTTCAGGGCATGCTGCCGCTCTCGCCCAGATCGAGGCATCCCGTTCGGATCTGGACGGAATCAGGCTTTCCCTTGCCGCACAGACGGCAAAGGCATGGTTTGCCTGTATTGAGGCGAAGCTGCAGCTCCACCTCGCACAGTCAAGTGTTGACAATTATACGCAGACTCTGGAAAAGATACGTGCACGCTACGAGCGGGGCCTGAGATCCTCCCTGGACCTGCGCCTGGCAGAACCGAATGTTTCCTCTGCACGATCAGTTCTCTATTTCAGGCAGGATCAGCTCCAGCGTCTTCTCAGACAGCTGGAGATTCTCTCAGGCAGCTACCCTTCGGGACTCATCGGAATCGGAGGCGGGTTTCCCCAAACGCTCACCCCTGTGCCCGTGGGTATTCCGGCGGAAATTATCAGCCGCAGACCGGACCTTGTCTCTTCAGAGCGGCGTCTCGCTTCTACGAAAGCGCGGGTGGCTCAGTCAGAAGCGGCGTTGTACCCGCGCATTGCACTGACGGCATCGGGCGGAAGAGCGAGCGATGAACTTGCAGATCTCCTTGTCGGTGAGTACACGCTCTGGAGTATTGCCGGAAATCTCCTCCAGCCCCTTTTTCAGGCAGGCAGGCTCAGAGCCGGTGTCGACCTTGCGCGGGCGCGCGAGGATGAGGCTGCCGTACTGTTTGCCAGGAATGTCCTTGTTGCATATGCCGAGGTGGAGAGCACGCTCACGGCAGAGACCCTCCTGTCATTCAGGGAACAGGCCCTGGTGGTGACCGTTGAACAGGCAATAGCTGCACGGGATCTTGCATAGGAACGCTACCTCTCCGGCCTCGTCGATTACATCTCTCTCCTCGAGGCGCAGCGGGGTGCATATGAATCACAGAGCCAGCTCCTGAGTGTGAGGCGCCAGAGACTCGATGCGAGGATCGATCTCTACCTGGCCCTCGGTGGAGGATTTATGAATTGGGACAATGACGATTGAAAGAACGAGGAGGAATGACGTGTCTCATGATTCAAGTGTGAGGATTCTGCTGCCCGTTCTCATTCTGCTGGTCGGTCTCGCCGGGGCAATCATCATAGTTGTAACACGCCCGAAAGTCGAACAGCGGCCAGTGAGCTTCTTGCCTCCGTTGGTGCGTGTCCAGACGGTTCAGCTCCAGGATATTCGGCTGAGCGTATCTTCCCAGGGAACGGTGGTGCCCCGTACCGAGACGGTCCTTGTTTCGCAGGTTGTCGGAACGGTCCAGTTCGTTTTTTTTCCCAAGATCGATGCGGACAACGTCGTTGCCGAGCTTACTTTGCCTCTGGGCACTCCCGTGGAGGTCACGCGGCAGGCCGTCATGCGTCTTGAAGAAACTGCCCGGGCTCTGGAGACGGAGTTTGGAGAAGACCGGCGCGTCCTGCGCCACATCCTCGCTTCCGTGGGAGAACAGCCCGGCAGGAATGAATCGCGCGGGCCGGTGGCGGGCCAGGCACTGTTTGTGGGATCGCACCTTGGAGAGGTGAATATCGAACTCGTCCCATCCGAGAACAGGACAGCGAGCAGTACCGAGATTGCCAATCGGTGGAGAGAGTTGACCGGTACCATCCCCGATGCCGTGGAACTGGTCTTCACGAGTTCGCTGTTCTCCGCCGGAGCTCCGATAAACGTCCAGCTTGCAAGTGCGGACTATGAAGCGCTGAAGCGCGCAGCCGAACAGCTCAAGGAAAAGATAGCCCAATATCCCGGTGTGTTTGACGTCTCCGACTCCTTTCGTTAAGGGCAAACAGGAGCTCAAGATCTCCATCACTGCCGAAGCCGAATTACTGGGGCTCACCCTGTCAGACCTCGGAAAACAGGTCAGACAGGCATTCTTTGGCGAAGAGGCACAACGCATTCAACGGGGACGGGACGAGATCAAGGTCATGGTACGCTATCCTTCGCAAGAGCGACGATTGCTTCACAATCTCGAGATTAAGCGCATCCGACTCCACGACGGAATAGAAATTCCGTTTTCAGTTGCCGCAGATGTGCTCTATGACAGGGGATACTCGTTCATAGAGCGGACGGACAGGCAACGGACCGTCGATATTACGGCCGAGATCGACGAAGCAAAGGCAAATGCAAACGAGATCATTTCTGACATGACGCTCAATGTTCTGCCCCGTCTTCTGGAAGCCTATCCCGAGGTTTCGTATGCCCTCGAGGGTGAGCAGCGCGATCAGCAGGAGGCACTGGGAAGCCTGAAGCAAGGGTATGTCCTTGCCCTCCTGATGATCTATGCGCTGCTTGCGATACCCTTCAGATCATACGTTCAGCCCCTGATCGTCATGGCGGCCATCCCCTTCGGGGTCGTAGGAGCCATCTGGGGGCACGTGATCATGGGGCTGGATCTCACGCTCCTCTCTCTGTTCGAGCTCGTCGCCCTTGCAGGGGTCGTGGTAAACGACAGCCTGGTCATGGTGGATTTCATCAACCGTGCACGCGCACAGGGCGTGCACCTTTTTGCCGCCATACGTGAGGCAGGCCTCGCACGGTTCAGGCCGATCATCCTCACTTCGCTGACCACCTTTGCCGGTCTGGCCCCCCTTCTCTTTGAACGCAGTCCCCAGGCCCGATTCCTCATCCCCATGGCGGTATCGCTCGCCTTCGGGGTGCTCTTCGCCACGTTCATCACCCTCGTTCTCGTGCCGGTATGCTACATGATTCTTGAGGATATCAGGCAGGTTTTCAGCAAGGATGGTGAATAGGGAACAGGACGTCGATCGGCCGCGTGCGTGTGGGATTATTCGTCAGAGGGTTCTCAGTGCTGTGCCCATGGCGCGGATGAACGCCTCGTCAGTACCGCAGCACCCGCCGACGAACGTGGCGCCGGACCGGACGAGTTCAGGGATGTACGCGGCGTATTCCTCGGGCGTGGTGCGGTACACGATCTGTCCGTCAACACGCTCCGGCAGACCGGCATTCGCCTTCATCCAGATCGGCAGATCCGTGGCTGCCCGCATCCGTCTGCAGATGGGGATGAAGCCCTCGATGCCCTGTCCGCAGTTGGCGCCGATGCCGTCCACACCGACTCCGGAGAGCACCTCCACGGCGTCTTCCGGTGTGTTGCCCATCATGGTCCGATCCTTGCCTTTGCCCGAGTCGAACACGAGGCAGGCGATGACGGGGAGCCCGGTTGGAACTGCAGCCTCGGCAGCGATGCGGGCTTCGGCCAGATCCATCATGGTCTCCACCACGATGGCATCGGGCCCCGCCTGGGAAAGGGCACGAGCCTGTTCTTCGAAGGCAGCCTTCAGGTCGGCCTCGGTGACATCCCGGGTGACCAGAAGCTTGCCGCTGGGGCCCATGGATGCGAACACGTACGCTCGCGACCCGGCAGCTTTTTTCGAGATGTCCACACCGCGCATGTTGATCTCAGAGACCTGTTCAGCCAGGCCGAACTTGCCGAGCACGTACCGGTTGGCACCGAAGGTGTTGGTGAGAATAATCCGGCTGCCCGCATCCACGTATGCCCGGGCCACCTCCTCGATCCTGTCCGGGTGGGTGAGGTTCCAGGAATCCGTTGACTCGCCTGGCTTCAGCCTTTTCTTCATGATCTGGGTGCCCCAGGACCCGTCGGTGAGGATCGGTGCTTCTTGTATCAGGTCAGCGAGAAATGCATTCATGGTCTCCCCATTTCCTCGTGGTACGGGAGGGATCTTGATCGGAACAGGGCTCCCTCTCTTGCCGTGGACTGCTTCTCCGCCGATATGATACAATTCCTCGAGCTGTTTGGAAAGGTTTATTATCCAGCAATTTCAAGAAGGAGGGGTGCCATGGCAAAGGATCCCGGGATCGGGTGCACGGTGATGGCCGAAATCGTCTCGGTCAAGGGGATATGCAGTGCCGGTCATCAGCCGGGTGAAATCTTCGAGATCAGCTGTCACGACCCGGCAGGGCTCTGCGGATTTTTCTACCACGACATCTTCCCTGCGCTCCAGTGCTTCCAGTTCGGGGGGAGTCTGCCCTGGTGGGAGGGTGACACCATTGAGCTTTCCTGTCCGGACAGTGATAACCTCGTGACCATGAAACTGCACAGGAGTGTCAGGTCGTAGGTCGTAGAAGCTATTCGCTCAGCCAGAGCTTGGTGGAGGCCGATTCCTCCATGATCTTGTCTTGTGCACCGAGGTAGGTCTTGTACCCGCCGCTCAAGTTTTTCGACCTGAACCCATTCTGGACGAGGATCCGGTGCGCAATGTATCCACGCAGCCCTGCTGCACAGAAGGGAACATAGGTCTTGGCCCGATCGAACCTGGGCAGGTGAGTGCGCAGTTCGTGCAGCGGAATATGGAGAGAACCCGGGATCGTGCCGGAGAGTTCGAGTTCGTCGGGGTTCCTGAGGTCGATCAGCACATGGTGATTCATGTCGAGGGACACGAGGTCGTGCCAGTTGAGAGTCTCGAGGTCCCCCCTGATCATGTTCGCTGCCACGAAGCCCGCGATGTTCACCGGGTCCTTTGCCGAGGAGTAGGGCGGGGCATAGGCGAGTTCCAGTTCTTCGAGGTGAAACACGCTCATCTGCGCATGGATGGAGGTTGCGATGACGTCGATCCGTTTGTCCACACCGCTGCCGCCGACGATCTGTGCGCCGAGAATCCTGCCGGTCCCGGGCGAGAATAGCAGCTTGATGGACATGATCTCGGAACCCGGATAGTAGGATGCATGGGAGCCGGAGTGCGTGTAGCTCACCAGGTAGGGGATACTCTTCTGTCTCAGGCTCTTCTCGTTCATGCCGGTTCCCGCCACCGTGAGATCGAACACCTTTACCACCGAGGTGCCAAGGGTGCCCCGGAACACGGACCTTCTCCCGAGGGCGTTGTCGGCTGCGATGCGGCCCTGCTTGTTCGCAGGACCTGCCAGCGCGGTATTGACCGGGAAGCCGAAGACGAAGTCCCTGACGCAGACCGCATCACCGATGGCAAAGATGTCAGGGTCCGAGGTGGCCATGGCAGGGGTGATCCTGATGTGTCCGTGCTCGCAGAGTTCCAGCCCGGCCTCCTGCGCAAGCCTGTTCTCGGGCCTGATGCCCACCGAGATCACGACCAGATCACACTCGAGGGTGCTGTTCCTGCTCGTGGTGACGACAATGCGGCCCTGGTTGTGTGCAAAGGACATCACACCCTCCTTCAGCTTCAGGGTCACCCCCTGTTCCCTCAGGTGGGCGTGGACGAGTCCTGCCATTTCATAGTCCAGGGGGGGGCATTACCTGGTCGAGCATCTCCACGATCGTGGTGTTCACCCCGCGCTCAACGAGGTTTTCGGCCATTTCGATGCCGATGAATCCCCCACCCACCACCACGGCATCCCTCGGCCGGACCGTATCGACAAAGGTTTTGATGTTCTCCGAGTCAGGGATGCTCCGGAGGTTGAAGATGCCCGGTTCATCGATGCCCGGGATCTTGGGTTTCACGGGCTCCGCTCCCGGGGAGAGGATGATCCTGTCGTAGGGCTCTCTATAGGCTTGTCCGGTCGTAAGATCCCTGACCGTTACCTGCCTGAGCTCCCTATCGATGGACGTCACTTCATGGAAGATCCTGATATCGATGTTGTAGCGCGTGGAAAAGGTTTCAGGTGTTGTCACGAGCAGGCTGTCCCGCTGCTCGATGACATCTCCGATAAAGTAGGGGAGACCGCAGTTGGCGAACGAGATATATTCTCCCCGCTCGAAGAGTATGATCTCCGCATGCTCGTCGATCCTGCGCGCCCTGGCCGCTGCCGTCGCTCCTCCGGCAACGCCACCGATGATCAGGAGTCTCCTTCCCATGGCTTCCTCCTCGGCCTCCCTTGAGAACTGGGAGGAAAGATTTACGGATGATTACACTATCAGATCAGCTCTCCTCTTGTCAGCGGCTATCTGATTACTTGTCCATCGATTCTCGGGGTGGAACGGACCTGTCGTTCGTATTGGAATCTGAGCGTGTACACCGCGATGCCGAATGCCACGGCGGTGTTCAGCGAGGTCTTGATACCGCCCATGGGAATGCCGATGATCTTTTCGCACATCGAAAGGATCCCCGGGTCCACCCCGCAGATTTCGTTGCCAACGACCAGGCAGATGGCGTTCCCGTCCAGGTCCCTGCACGCATGGGAGATGGGCACGGAGGCAGGCCCTCCCTCGAGGGCCCACAGGGATATCCCGGAAGACTTCATTTGCTGAGCCGTGGTGAATGCGTTCCTGTGGAATGACCACGGGACGCTCTCGTGGGCACCCAGGGCTGTCTTCTTGAGCCTCGGGTTGTCGGGAGTCGCGGTGATGCCGCACAGGGAGAGGTGCTCAACGCCTGCCCCGTCGGCGGTTCTGAAAATGGAGCCCACGTTGAAGACGCTCCTGATGTTGTCCAGGAGCACGAGGACTCTCGGGGGGGCATCGTCTGGGCTGAATTTCGGGGACTTGTGCTCCTCGTACGGGCCGGAGACCCTCTGGACGGGTGCCCCGCACATCGGGCATCGATGTCCTCGTCCATGTTCTTCCCTGATGGGAAAGCGCAGGCCGCACGTGTGATTGCTGCAGAGCATGATGCAATGTCTCAGGGTGGTCTTCATGACCTCCACACTACCACAGGAATACCCGGGTACATACCGTGGAAAATGGGGATTCTCCTCCGCCCGATCTAGCCGGGCCTTCTCCAGGGTATGAGGTCAGACCATGCCCGCATGCTGATCCGAGCAATGAGGTTGATTCCCCTGCGGGGAAGGATTCTTCCGATGCACAGGTGCAGGAGCTTGTTCTGCCATCCGGGGACGAAAAAGAGCCTGCCGTTCTTGAAGGCCGTGTACCCGAGTTCCGTTACCTCCTCGATGGTCTTGAGGGAGATGGAAAAGGGGATGAAGTCCTCGGGAAACCCTGCTTCAGAGATGAGTCCCGTCCTGGTGAAGGGCGGGTTCATGGTGGCAACTCGCACCCGTGACTTCCAGGGCAGCTCGCTCGCGATTCCTTCGGTCAGGCTCTGGGTAAAGGCCTTGGATGCCGCATAGAGTGCGATGGAAGGGAGCGGCTGGAAGGCGGAGACCGAAGAGACATTCAGAACAGCCCCCTCATTCCGCTGGATCATGGAGGGCAGGAACAGGCGCATGAGTTTCGCGTACCCCATGCAGTTCAAGAGGACCATTTTCTCGAGGCGTTCGTGGTCCATGGTGTCAAATCTTCCATAGGAGCAGATCCCGGCATTGTTCACCAGGGTGTGGAGAACTCCCGCTTGTGCGGTCACCTCGCGGTGGAGCGTTTCGGGTCCGTCTGGTCTCGTGAGATCGGTGCAGAAGGTCCAGGTGGTGATGTTGTGGCGCCTGGTGAGTTCATCGGCCCAAACGACGACCTTTTCCTCGCACGAGGGCAGGTCGGTGAGGAAGAGATTGGCCCCGTCCCGGGCAAAGCAGGCGCTGAGACCTCTGCCGATGCCCATGGATGAACCGGTGATCAGAACCGTTTTGCCTGTGAAATTCAGGTTCATGACGAGGTTCCTTCGGGGTGTTTCCCGCGTCTGTTCGGAAACAGGTTCGCCAGTAGCGGTTTCTTCTTGTCGGCGACATGGCGGACAAAATCGGCAAAGGCTTCCCGGGTCGTGTAGCCGAACCGGTAGCCCAGATCGTTCTTGACCTTGTCGTTGCTCGCATACCAGGGATAGACCACCATGTTCAGCCCGCAGCTCGGAAACTCAGTCAGGAACTTCAGGCGGAGGAACCATGCGAGGTTGTTCAAGGGGTACATGAGGGAGAAGGGCAGCTTCAGCGGCCAGTTTCCCAGAGCCCTGATCATCTCGTCGAAGGTCATGAGCCCGTCTGCGACAAGGTTGTAATCGCCCGTCTTGCGGTTCTTGAGCAGGAGGTAGATGATCTCGACGAGGTCGTCCTCGTGGATATACTGGAACGGCGCTGTCTTGGCAGGGATGAGGACGATCTTTTTCGTCAGGTGCCGGGACAGGGGGTTGTCGATCCCGGGTCCCACCACGAAGCAGGGTCTCACCACGATGAGGTTGATGCCGGGGTGGTCCTCCCGGAATTCCCTGCAGAGATTCTCCAGTTCACGCTTGTTCTTCGAATAGGTGAAGTCGATGTTGCCCCGGAGGGGACTGTCCTCCTTCAGGGGAACCTCGTTGTCGGGGTGAAACCCGTAGGCAGTGGTGGATGAACACTGAACGAGCTGCGGGATGCCTGCCTCGGCACATGCCCTGAGAAAATTGAGCGTACCGTTGATATTTATGTCCTCCATCAGACATTTGTTGTGCAGGGGCGGCAGGATGTACGCGGCGTGAATGCCCCAGTCGATCCCTTTTCCCTGGACCAGGGGCAGAAGATCTTCCCGCACATCGTGCCTGATAAAGGTGAGTTTCTCCATGGTGATGGATGGTTCCTTGATATCGATCCCAATGATCTCTTCCACGTCCTCCTTTCCGGCAAGGAACGAGACGAGCTTTGATCCGAAATATCCGGACACGCCGGTGATGAGTACCCGTTTCACCGGGACACCCTCCTTTCAGTACAGCAAGAGGCCCGTTCCCAGGCGGGCCAGGGCCTCTTTTCAATCAATATAAATCAGACCTTCTCCAGGATGTGGATCGTCATGGAGGCCTCTTCGACACCGATGTTGCCCCCCCCGTTCTCCGTCAACCCGATCCTGGCACCTTCCACCTGGCGTTTTCCCGCTTCCCCACGGAGCTGGGTGACGATCTCGTGAATCTGGGCGAGACCTGATGCGCCGATGGGATGCCCGCGGCATTCGAGTCCCCCGCTCGTGTTGATGGGCAGCGACCCTCCGAGCTTCGTGGCGCCCGATTTCGCGAAGATGCCGCCCTCTCCCAGGGGACAGAATCCCATGACCTCGCTCTGGTGGAGTTCACCCCATGCCGTGGCATCGTGCAGCTCGGCCAGATCGATGTCCTCAGGGCCAAGCCCGGCCATGTCATAGGCCTGTTTCGAGAGACGCTCGCCGATATCGGGGCCGTCGAGATCCCGGTGCATGCCCGAACCAAGGACCGAGGCCCTGATGCGGACCGGCCTCTTGTCCGTGAGCTTCTTGAGATACGATTCAGAACACAGGATGGCTGCAACGGCCCCATCTCCCACCGGGGCACACATGGCCCGGGTCAGCGGATAGGCAACGGGTCTGTCGGCAAGAACCTCTTCGACGCTCATGTCATTCTGGTACTGGGAGAGGGGATTGAGCGACCCATGCCAGTGATTTTTGGAACAGATCACGGCCAGTTGGTGCTGGGTGGACCCGAATTTGGACATGTGCCACCGTGCACCCATGGCGTAGGCATCCATGAAGATGCTCCTGCCCTCCCCAGGGGGTGACTGGTCTTCGGGTATTGCGACGTTGAAGGTTTTGTTCAATTCCTCGAACATCTTGATGTGTTCTGCAAAGTTCTCCACATCCATGCAGGAGGCATATGCCCCGAGGGACAGGGCCTTGTTGGGGTGGGTGATCTTTTCAGAGCCTAGGGCGAGCACCACGTCGAACATGCCTGCCCTGATAGCTGTGTATCCGAGGTAGAGTGCAGTGGACGCACCTGCACAGGCATTCTCGCAGTTCACGATGGGGATCCGGTCGATCCCCATGTCCCAGAGCATGACCTCTCCGCGGATGGAGTGCTGATTCGAGAACATGCCCCAGAAGGTGTTGGATACATAGGCTGCCTGAATATCCTCTTTTGTGAGTCCGGCATCTTTCAACACCAGGTCGACGGCTTCGTGAGCCATACCCCGGACTGTCTTGTCCGGATATTTGTTGAACCTGATCATGCCGGATCCAATGACGAATACATCACTCATGTCGTATTTCCTCCATTTCTGATGATTCATTTATCGCAGCATACAAAAAAGCCGGCTCTACCCTCCTCTCCTCAATTCAGCATGGCCGAGGAGGAAAATGATCATGTCTCGTGTTCGCATCATTCCTCTCGCAGGATGAGCCCGGCTGCCGCAAGGGCGAGGATGTCGTTGGACCCATCCTCGATCATGCCGGCCCGGGCATCCCTGAAGATCTTCTCGATGGGATATTCCCGAGACAGGCCGTTGCCGCCGAAAATCTGCAGGGCGTCGCTCGCCACTTCGAAGGCTGATTGTGTGCAGAATACCTTGGAAGCGATGGAATACTGGGTTGCAGGAGGCTGTGTGCACATGTTGTACTGAATTGCTGCGCGTGAGTATGCCCTGGAAAGCTCCACCTTGGAGAACATGTCGAAGAGTTTTTTCTGCACGGTCAGGTGATCACAGAGCCGTTTGCCCCCCTGAACGCGCTCCCTGGAGTATGCCAGTGCCAGGTCATAGGCGGACTGGGCAACACCTGTGAAGAAGGCCCCCATACAGGCATTTGCGGTAGCCAGGGTGATGTCCGTGAACATCTCGTAGCTCTCCTGGTCGATGATCATATGGTCAACGGGCAGCTCTGCATTGTCGAAGTAGATCTCTCCCTGGGGCAGTTCCCGCTGGCCCATCTTGTCCAATGGCTTGCCTCGGGTGACCCCCGGCTGGTTCAGGTCGATCAGCCCGATGCCGCCTCCGGCCATTCCCTGGGACGGGTCGATGTTCACGAAGAGTGAAGCCTGCGTGGCAACGGGTCCGTTGGACACCCATGCGGATTTCTGACCGTTGATGATGTACCTGTCGCCCTTTTTTACTGCCTTGATCTGCTGTGAGATCTTGGGATTGTTGAAGATGTCGGTGAAGGGCATGAGGATATCCGACCCATGGTCAGGTTCGGTGATGGCCCAGCAGGACATGATGCTCGCATCCGTGCAGTTCACGAACGGGATGATGAACTTCTCGATGATGGGGTCTTCCGCGATGAGTGAGGCATAAAAGGCCGAGAAGCATGAAACCCCGATGGAGACCGCGAACCCCACGCTGCCGTAAGAGAGCTCCTCCAACACGATGTGGACACCCAGAGGATCGAGTCCGAGCCCCCCATACTCGTCCGGGATCAGGATTGTGTGGTAGCCGTTCTCATACATCTTTCTCATGCAGTCCCAGTAAATGGAATCCTTTGCAATCACCTGCTCGGGCGTCATGGCGTCGAGCTCGATGGCCGCGGGTCTCAAAACCTCCACGGCAAACTTGTGGGCGTTTTCCTTCAGTGCACTGTGTTCATCTGACAGTTCAAGGTTCAACTCTGTATATGACATGAAAACCTCCTTTTTGGGTCCATTCCTTACTGTTCATGAACGCAAGGGCGCACCTGATCGTGCTCCGGTTCAGGATTACCTTGTGCTCACTTGTAGTCGTTGTAGTCGTAAAAGGTTCCTACCTTGTTGAGAAAATCCTCCTTCAGCTTCCGGTCCAGGGCCTTTTCCGAGATGGTCTTGGGGATCTCCTGGACGATCTGGAGATGGGAGGGAATGAAGTTGGCCTCAAGGCTCTTCCTGCAGGTGTCGAAGATCTCCTTCGGATCGATGGCCGCTCCTTCGAAGGGGGCCATGGCTGCCACCAGGTCGCTCTCGCCGGGGGCACCGGATGCTGCAGGGATGCCGTACACGCAGACCTCGCTCACGTCGGGGTGTTCTCCGATGACCCGTTCCACGAGATCGGGCTGGATGAAGTCTCCTGCCCTGCGGAGTTCGGTCCCCTTCCTGAAGTCGAAGTAGTACCACCCCTCTGCATCCTTGTGGACGATGTCGCCGCTCCTGAGCCACCCGCCCATGGTCTTTTCCTTCGATGCCTCGGGCAGGCCGAGGTAGTCAACCTTGGTGTCTCCACGGATCATCCTGCTGATGAGTTCACCCTTTTCGCCCACCGGGACTTCCTTGTCGTTCTCATCCACTACCTTGAATTCCATGACCCCGGGCACGGGTTTCCCGAAAGACCCGATGGGGCCCTTGCCGATGGGCTTGTATGCGAAGCCGCCCTCAACGGCGCCGTACCACTCGAGGATCTTGACATTGAACCGCTTCTCGAACGTCTCCCAGATGGCAGGCGGCGTTCCGGCGCTGATGACCACTTCCACCGGGTTGTCCGCATCGTTTGGCTTTTCGGGTTCATTGAAGATGCCGCCCATCATGCCGCCGAGCAGAGAGTATGAAGTACACCCATACTTCCTGCAGATGTCCCAGATCCTGCTCTTGGTGAATCGCGGGCTGAAGACCGCCGTGATCCCCGAGTACAGCGCCGGGAAGAGGGTGACGGCCTGTGCGTTGCCATGGGTCAGGGAAAGCCCGTTGTAGAGCACATCATGTGGTTTGTATTTCCAGACGATCTGGTTGAGGATATTGTACACCCCGGTGCGGTTGTTCCGGATCTTCACGCCCTTGGGGTCACCGGTGGTTCCCGAGGTGTAGATGATCTGCATGGGATGACGTACGTCGAAGATCTTCTGGTCGACCCTGTCCCAGGAATCCTGTTCCAGTGTTTCGTTGAGCACGTGAAACCTGCTGTCCACAGGCACGTCGTTTCCTTTCTGGTACGCCACGGAGATCAGCTTGACGCCTGTCAGATCATCGACGACCTCGCTGAGCTGCTCCAGGCAGTCGTCGGAGATGATGGCGGCCTTTGCCCCGGAGTTCTTGAAGAAGAATTTCAGGCGGTCTCCCCGGGATCTGGGGTCGATGGGTATCATGATCGCTCCGATGGTGGTGCCAGCCAGCAGCGAGTACACGAACTCGGGGTAGTTGCGCATGAAGACAGCGAAGGTGTCCCCCGTTGATATTCCGTTGTCCAGGAGCATCCGAGCGATTTTGTTTGCGTTGTCATCGAGTTTCTGATAGGTGAGAATCTCCTCGCCGTGTTCTCCCTGTTCAAAGATATAGATCTGTCTGTCCGGGAAACTGTCTGCTTTGAGTTCCACCAGGTGAGACGCGATCACCTGGTTCAGGTGCGTTTTTGATGCCATGAATACCTCCTTGCTGTTCCTCACCAGTCTTCGTCTTCCACCGCGCCGATGAATCCGCGGGAGAATGTGGGGAATTCCTTCTTGAAGATCTCGTCCCAGAAGTCCTGAGTCCAGAACTTGTGGCGGTCGAAGTACGGATCGGCCTTCGCAACGCTCACGGAAACACTCACCACCAGATCCACGTCCGTGATGATGTCGAGGGCTTTGGCCGCAAACCCGAAGGTGCTGAACACCCGGCAGTGAAGACCAAGGCGCCATGCCATTGCGGCAGCGGCATCGGCTGCGATGTTCAGGTTGATGTTTCTGAACTGGCAGCTCGGGCCGTTCGAGGTGAGAGACTCAACCATTTCGGCCTTGTTGAGTTCCGCGCATGTCCTGTAGCCGCAGGCGCCGCAGTTGTAATTGAACAAGGATTTTCTCTTTTCGCCGAGGAGGAGCAGTTTTGTGGGTTCCTTTATCAGATCCACGGCAAACCGTCCGTCCCGTGCTGCCAGAGGGGCCATGTCACCCAACGAGAAGCAGTATTCCGCGATCTGTTCGATCTCCTCATTTCCCACGGAGATGATCTTCACGGTATTGTGCTTTCCGAAACGGAAACTGGTGTGAGCAGCCAGGGCCATGAACTCGACGGCCCTGTCGAGGGCATTGGTGAGCAGTTCATTCAATTCTATAGTCGCCATGTTCTCGTCCTCCTCAACTGTAGATTGACCTGAACTGCGGCCAGAGTCTGCTGATGATCCGGTCGTTCATGGTCCGTTCGTTGATCTCGTCGTACTTTTCCGGAATGTCTCTGAAGGGGCTCTTTTCAGTCACGGATATCCCTACGCCAAGGGCGAACCCGGTGGCCCTCGGGAGTATGCCCATCCTCATGGCTGCGGCACCCACGGACCAGTACACCCCGTAGTCGATGCCGAGGTTGCGGGCCAGCGCCACGATGCCGTCGATGGCATAGGCGATGTTGTTCGCCCGGAAGGAACACAACGGCCCGGTGAATGCCACCCCGGGTTCTTGGGGCAGCTTCGGTTCTTCCCTGAGATACTCACAGGTGAGCTTGCCGCACATGTTGCAGTTAATGTCCGATGGATCCGTCAGACTTCTCAGCGACGTCACCACCAGCACTGCGTCTGCATCGCGCAGCATTGCCGCATCCTTCTTGAAGAACTCCCATGCCGTGTTCTCCTCGGCCATCAGTTCGATCTGCTGGCAGAGGTCCTCGATGTCGGTGTCTTCATCGAGGATGTGCACGGAGCACTCACCCACACCTCCCACGCGAGGAGAAGTGACGCAGGAGGCCAGCAGCAGCCGCGCCGCGATCCTGGCGGAATTCTTCCGCTCTTCCTCGAATTGCTTCAGGCTTCTCTCGATACTCATAGGCTTCCTCCTTGAAACAGTTAGGCAATGTTGTGTTTCTTCGCGATTTCGGGGTATGCCTCGTAGGCAGGCTTGAGCAGGGGCAGGAGCTTGAGCACCTTGGGCATGGGTCCTTTTGCCTTGATGTGCCCCTTTGCCAGGGCGATGGGGAGCGTGAGTTCCTTGAGCCAGAACTTGTGGCACGAGTCACCGCTGAGCGTCATCAGGATTGTGGGTTTCAGATCCGCCTCTCCGCAGATGACTTTTCCGTCACTGGTGAGCCAGATGTAGCCTGCGGGGTCAAAGATGTCGAACTTGATGGTAATGTTGGAATCAAGATACTTCTGGTAGACCGCTTCATTCTTCATGAGGGTGTTGAACAGTTCCCCTAACACCTCGTACATTTTTTCCGTGCTTGCAAATATTGCCATACGATCCTCCTTTTTTACGTAAGTATGGGTATAACTCATGACCCGAACTCAATGGTTTTGAATCTTCCACAACAAGGACCTCACGTTCATGTTCTGCCCGTAAAAACGTTCAGAACCCGGTCAACGCCTGATTCACTTGTGGTAACCACCCCCTTTCACTTGTGATGTCTCGCCGTACGAGGCGAGGAGACCCCGCACTGAACGCTCGAGGGAATCCAGCGCCCATGCTGTTGAATGGGTATCCGGTGCAAGATACCAGCGGGTGGCGATTCCCTGGTAGATCGCGGATATGGTCATGACCGCGGCATCGGGATCGACACCCTGGAATCTGTCTTGTTTCTGCCCGAGGAGGAGAGCCTTCTTCAAAAGGGCAAGCCAGTTTTCAATCCAGTCCTCGAAAATTTTCCGGTAGTCATGCTCGTGGACTGCGATGGCCATGAAGTCGAACAGGATCGGATAGCCTATGTGCAGATCAGGGTCCGATTCATTGTAGAGCCAGCTGAATGACAGGAGTTTTTCCATCGGGTCATCGTACAGGTTCATGGTGTCTTCACCGCGCTGGAAGATCTGTTTGAAAAATTCCTGGAACGCGGCCATGAACAGATCGTTTTTGGATTTGTAGTAGTGGTTAAGTCCCCCCTTGGAGAGACCGGCGGTTCTGCAGATATCATCCATGGTGACATTTGCGCAGCCATGTTCGGCAATGGTTCTCAGAGCTGCATCGAGGATCTGAGCCTTTCTGATTGCTTCCAGCTCCGGTATGGGAGGCATGCACCCGCTCCTTTTCAGCATAACCAGGGAGAATGGGGGCGTCTGTGCTCAAGGCAAACCTCTCCTCCGCGACATTCTTTCTGCAACGAATCACAAAGAAACTAAAACCCCATTCAAAAACCGACCAGGCGGTTTAATTACCGACCAATCAGTCGGAACTTTATTCACTACAGATGATTCCAATGTATGTCAATATGTTTTTTTCCTGTAAAAAAATTTGATGCTCTCTGGAACAAACAGATCAGAAACGAGGGGTTCACCTGGTAAAGAATCATCGAAGAGCATGCCACGTGAAGCATGGGAGCGCGTTTTTGAACAGCGCACTGCTGCCGGGGTTACTGTGGACCTTGGATTGAGAATCAGAGAGACGGGAGATTTCCGAGATGAGGTATTCTCAGGGCGAAGGTTTTACTGGACAGAGAGCCACAAGGCCTTATTATCAAGGAAGGAATACACTACAGTAAAAAGGAGCAGATGCCCATGGAGCCCATTGTTGTCATAGGAGCCGTTGCAGCGGGGATGAGTGCGGCAAGTACGATCAAGCGCTTTCTGCCGGAACAGGAGGTCATGGTATTCGGGAAAGAGGCCTACATCTCGTACGGGGCCTGAGGGGTTCCCTACTACGTATCTGGTCAGATACGCGAGCAGGAGGAACTCATTGCACTGCACCCCGATGATGCCATCCACAAGCGCGGGATCAACTTGAAAACACGCCATGAGGCGATATCCATCGATCGTGATCACAAGACCGTTACCATCCGGAATCTCACGGACGAGGTAACCTTTGAGCAGGCGTATGAGAAGCTCGTCATCGCCACGGGCGCCCGGGCCATCATACCGGACATGCCGGGCATCCGGCTCAAAGGGGTCTTCCCCATGAAGGAGTTCCAGGACGGGATCGACATCAAGGCCTTTATAGAAGAGAAAAAGCCGAAAAGGGCCGTGATCATAGGCGGCGGCTATATCGGGGTGGAAGTCGCTGAATCCTTTGCCCACCTCGGGATGAAGGTCACGATTGTGGAGGCCCTCGATCGCATCATGGCCATCATGGACGAAGACATGAGCGAGCTTGTCGCCACCGAGCTGAAGAAGAACGGCGTCGACATCGTCACGTCAACGAAGGTCGTGGGTATGGAAGGCGATGAACGGGTGAAAGCGGTCCTGCTCGAGGACGAGACCACCATCGCCGCAGACTGTGTTCTCGTAAGCATCGGCGTCTCGCCAAGCAGTGAAATCGCGCAGAATGCCGGGCTCGACCTTGGCCCGCGCAAGGCAATCCTGGTGGACCGGTACCTCAGGACCTCGGACCCGGATATCTACGCGGCAGGAGACTGCAGCACGGTGTTTCACCGCCTGATGTGCGAACCCGTGTTCATTCCCCTCGGACTAACGGCCAACCGGCAGGGCAGAATGTGCGGAGAGAACATCGTTGCCGAACTCGCCGGCACAAAGCTCAAGCCTTTTCCCGGCATCATCGGTACCGCGGTCACTAGGGCGTTTGATCTCGAGATCGCAAAGACCGGCCTCGGGCAGACAGACATCGACCGGTACAATCTGAAGCACATCAGTTCGGTCAAGATCAAGGCACGCAACCTGCCAGGGTATTTCCCCGGTTCTTCAGAGATCTGGGTCAAGATCTACTTTGAAGAGGAGACCAGGGTGATCGTAGGTGGCCAGATCATCGGAAAGGCTGGTTCTGCCCTGAGGATCAATGCGCTGGTCGTTGCCGTTACACAGGGCATGCGCCTGGACGAGATTTACGCCCTGGACACCGCCTACGCCCCTCCCTTCTCGCCGGTGTGGGATCCGATGCTCATTGCGGCCAAGGCGGGCATGAAGTAGGCTTGCCGTGATCCTTCTCGGGGATAGCCCGGCGAGAGGTCGTGGCGTTTCCTTCGGGTGCATTGACATGCCCGTGGTGAAAGGCTATTGAGGATAGTTCTGCTATGAGAAACGGTGCTGTGGCGAATCCGGCACGTTGAACTCGTGATGTTATGCTGTGACAGTGTTTCAATGGTGAGCGAAAAGGAGGACGTATCATGCAGCCTCAAACAGCCATCAATTCAAGGAAGAGGAAGTCCTCGGCGAATCTGCTCCTGTCCGTGCTTCTGAACATCATGGCCGCGAGTTACAACCATCGGAAATCCCTCAGAAAGTACCTTTCCAGCGACCAGGGGTGGATCAATTTCACGGTGGGGATACGCACGGAGACCGGCACGGTTGAAAATTCCATTTCATTTCTCAACGGCACGGTTTCCGTTACGCGCCGCATACCGGCCGATGCCGACGTTGTGGTGGTCTTTGCCTCTGATGCCGCGCTGAAGAAGATCCTCACCGCTCCGACCACCGAGCAGGTCTACATGCTGCTCAAGAGCGAGATGAGAACCGAGGGCAAGCAGACATACCTGCTCGTGTTCTTCTTCCTTCTTTCAGTTCTTCTCCAGGCACAGCAGAGAAAAGGCCTGGAAAAGGAACACGTGCAATCGAGGAAGAGTGCCCTGGCAGAATGTCCCCACCATCGTCCAGAGCTGAGCAGAGCGCTTGAGGCTCGCAGGACTCGCAGCATGAAGGCCGAGTCCATTGATCCGGGTGTGCAGTTTCTGGAGGATCCCTACCTTTCGCAGTACACGCTTGAGAATTTTCCACGGCTGAAAGGATTTCTCGATCTCCATTTCACCACGAAGGCTCAGGTCTGTATCGAAATGCCCAGGCTCCTCACCCAATGGCATAAACAGAACGGATTCGATACCAAGGCAGACGGAACCCCGTGGATTCCGGAACTCAGGCGGGGCCACGCCTTCGCATATATTATGGAAAACCGCAAGCCCATCGTCCGGAAAGGAGATCTCATTGCAGGGACCACGACCTCGAAAGAAGTCGGTGCCCTGCCGTATGTCGATGCCGCAGGCACCTATCTGTGGCCGGAACTCTTCACGGTACCGCATCGACTCCTCTTTCCCTATGACATCTCGAACGATGAACTCTGGGCCCTCCACCATGAAATTTTCCCGTACTGGATCGACAAGAACTTCAGGGAACGGGTTCGCAGCAAGCACAACGATTCGCTCGCACAGCAGATAGACGAACGGTTTGCGGTATATTTCACCTTTAAATCTTCGGCGTTTTCACACACGATCCCCGACTTCCCAAAGATTCTGAGCCTGGGCACGCACGGCATCATCGAAGAGACGAACAGGGCCATGAAAGAAGATCCTGATCCGGATAAGAATGCCGTGAGAGAGGCCATGATCATCAGTCTCAGGGGACTCACCGCCTATTCAAAGAATCTGGCCAGGCAGGCGGCTGCGGAAGCGGCCGCAGAGGCAGACCCACAGCGCAGGGTGGAGCTCGAGAGGCTTGCGGAGATCTGCTCGCAGGTTGTTGAATATCCTGCACGTACCCTCGATGAGGCGATAAACGCTATCTGGATCACCATGGTGGGGGCGCACATCGAGAACACCAATGCAGGGCTCTCCCTCGGGAGGCTGGATCAGTGGCTTCAGCCCTATTTCGCCTCTGACATGGCGAAGCTTGCCACGAAAGAAGAGCGTGAGGAATACATTAAGCGCGCCATCGAGCTCGTGGGCTGCTTCTTCTTCAGGTGTACCGATCATCTCCCCTGCATGCCCTATATCGCGACCATCTACTTCGGGGGAAGTTCGTCTGACCAGGCGATTACCCTGGGAGGCCTGACACCGGAAGGAGAAGATGCGGTCAACGACATGACCTACATCTTCCTGAAGGTGACGGAGATGCTTTCGATCCGCGACCCCAACATGAATGCACGCTACCACCCCGACAAGAACAGTGACACGTATCTCAAGCGGCTCTGCGAGGTGAATCTCATAACCGCTGCGACGCCGTCCATGCACAACGACGCGGTCATCATGGAGTCCCTGAGTCAATTCGACTACGAAGAACAGGATCTTCGAGACTGGGCTGCGGTGGGCTGCGTGGAACCGACGATTGCCGGCAAGCATGCGGGACACACCAACTTCCACCTCATCAACATGGTGGCGGCCCTGGAGATGGCCCTCAACAACGGCAGACATCCCCTCATGCGGTGGAAGCTCGGGCCAGACACAGGCGAGATAGAGCAGGGGGTGTTCACGACGTTTGAGCAGTTCTACGAGGCCTTTCTCGCCCAGTTCACGTTCCTGATCGACCAGTCGATCCTGCTCAACAACTGGTATGCAGAGGAGCACCAGTACGTGCGCCCCACGCCCTTCCTCTCCGCGCTTACTGACGGGTGCATCCGGAAGGGGTCCGATGCAACCAAGGGTGGGGCCAAGTACAACAGCTCGGGTGCCGCGGTCATCGGGCTTGCGGATGTGACGGATTCACTCATGGTGATCAAGAAGCTCGTGTTCGATGAACAGAGGGTGACCTTCGCCGATCTCAAGCGTGCGGTGGACACGGACTTCAGGAACGACCCCGTGCTCCACGCCCTGGTCACGAAAAAAGTTCCTTTCTTCGGCTCGGGGAGCGATGAGGCGGTGGAGATGGCCAACCGCATTACGAAGTTCACCCATGACTATTACACGGCCATCCCCCATTACCGCGGCGGAACGTATACCGTCGGGTTCTGGACCATGTCCCAGCACGTTGCCTTCGGGACCCTCACCGGGGCCCTGCCTTCCGGGAGGAGGGCGGGAAAGCCCTTTACTCCTGGTCTCACTCCGGAGCCGAACGCGTCTCGCAACCTTCTGGACAACATACGGGATGTCGCCCGCCTCGACCCCCACAACATCACCAACAACTTGGCCTTCAACGTGAAGATCGTGCCCTCGGCGCACGATTCGCACGAAAAAACGGTGCAGGACATGTTCTCCTACGTGAAGACCTACTTCACCCTGGGAGGGATGCAGATGCAGATGAACGTGGTGACCTCGGACACGCTTCGAGATGCCATGGCCTACCCGGAGAACTATCGCAACCTGATTGTGCGCATCTCCGGATACAATGCCTACTTCGTGACCCTGCACAGGGACCTGCAGCTCGAACTCATCGAACGGGCAGAGTACGGCATGACACACTGAACAGAATGTTTCGCGGGTGGTGCATATAAGGACCTGCTGGATCATCAGTGTCGCGGGAGGACACGAATACCCGGGCAGGGAGAAATGAGTCTCCATGAATGAGAAGAGGGCCGGGATGATGGCAGTGATGTTCAACTACAGCATCCCCCGGATCGCACTGAAGAAGATCGGCCTCGGCAGTGATTTCTTTCTCGTGAAGTACAGCGATGCGTGGCCGGTTCCCAGAATCGTCCATCCTAAGCAGGTCGTGATGAGGACGCGTCTGGGCGGCATCTGCGCGTCAGATCTTCACCAGCTCACGGTGTCACTGTCTCTCTACGCGAGCATCATGGCGTCTCCGGTCAACCCCGTACCCATGGGACACGAGGCCGTGGGCACGATCGAGGAGGTGGGGGCCGAGGTGACGAGACTTCGACCAGGTGACAGGGTAGTCTACAACCCCATAGGCAGGTGCTCATGCTACGGGTTCGATCCCTGTCCGAGCTGCAGGAACGGCAATTATCAGCACTGCTTCTGCCTTCTCGGCATCGGGGATGGTACCGAGCGCGAACAGGAGTATGGCGGCAGGTGCAAGTTTGGTGGGTTCGGGGGAGGGGCGTTCAGCGAGTATCTCCTCGGCCTCGAGCAGCAGTTCCACCTGGTACCCGAGCATGTGCCGGACGAAGTGGCGGTACTTGCAGAACCCTTCACCATTGCACTGCATGCGGTATCCCGCCACATGCCAAAGGAGACGGATACGGTTCTCGTAGTGGGGGCGGGCATCATCGGTCTTCTCACGATAAAGGCGTTGAGAGCCTTGGGTTCGCAGTGCAGGATACTGGCCATCGCACGATATCCTGTGCAGGCAGCTATGGCACGAAAGCTCGGGGCGACCGAGGTCATCACAGAGCGCGCTTCCAGGAAGCTCTACGACAGAATTGCCCGTGCGACTGGAGGGTCGCTCTTCACCCCTCTTTTCAGCAAGCCCGTGCTGTATGGAAATCGGGGACCCGACATCATTTTCGACTGCGTGGGTTCAGAAGCCTCGGTGGATGACGATCTCAGGCTGTCCCGGAGCAATGGTAAGGTTGTGATCCTCGGACTGGATTTCAATATCACGAAACAGGTGGATTGGTCCGTAGCGATCTGGAAGGAGATCGACGTCACTGGAACCCTGTTCTCAGGGAGGGAGGTCTTTGAAAACCGGAAGATCGATGCCTTCGACCTGGCCCTTGAACTCATGTCACGCGATGGGGAATCTTTCAGGGGGCTGGTCTCCCACACGTTTCCGGTTGATCGGTTCCGCGATGCGATCCGATGCATACGCTCAAAGGAGAAAAACAGTGCCATCAAGGTTGCTCTGGATTTCAGACGTGGCTGACCGTACGAATTCCAGGGATGTTTCGGCACTCACCCGGACGTACTCCGTCATCGACAGCCTGCTTCGGAATCCACGGGGAAGGATCTCCCATGCCGATCAAAGGATCATAAGGAGTCATAACAGGGATACGTCGAACGCGGGAGAGGTTCTTATGCGGACAGGTGCAGAACGTCCGGTGGTGATGACATATTTAAGGCAGAGGGTTTTCTGTGTCGGGAACGAATGTTCGTGCAGGGGGAGAGGATGAAGATTCTCGTTCTCGGTGGTGCGGGTGACATGGCGAGAGATGCCCTCGATGAACTCGACAGAGAAACGGGGGACCTGGCCATCACCATTGCCGACCTCAATCTGGACAAGGCGAGGCGGGAAGCGGCTGGCAGGGGAGAGCGGGTTACTGCCCAGGGTGTCGATATCGAAGACCATTCTCGGCTGATGGAGCTCATGAAGCAGCACGACATAACCTTGGGGTTTGCCGGGCCGTTCTATTACTTCGAGAAGCGACTTGCTCGGGCTGCACTGGAGGCAGGGAGACCCTATGTCTCCATTGCCGACGACTACGAGGCCTACCTGGAGGTCATGACCCTCGAAGAAGAAGCCCGGCTCACCGGTGTTCACATCTTGACAGGGTGGGGAAATTCTCCAGGCATCACCCAGGTTCTGGCCCGCAAGGGGTACAACTCCATGGAAGAACCCAGGCGCATCAATGTGCACTGGGCTGCCGGCTCCAACGAGGCAGCAGGCCCTGCAAACCTTACGCACCTCTTCAATATCTTTCACGGCACCACGCTCCAGACAATCCGCGGCCGGGAAATCAGGGTGCCCACCGGCGGAGGCAGAAAGGTCGTGCGGTTTCCCTTCCCCCTGGGGGAGTTGCCCGTATACTACACGGGGCATGCGGAAAGTGTCTCTATCCCCCGCAACCTGACCGGACTCCAGGAGGTAACCCTGCACGGCGGAGTCCAGCCCTCCTACATCCCGCTGATGATCATGGTGATGGACAAAACAGGCCTGTTCAGCACCCACGACCGCAGAAAAAAGGCAGCGGAGTTCTTCTATAAAATCGAGAGGATCTTCGGAACGGGCGGGTTAGACAAGTCCGTGGGAAGGGTGGACGTGTATGGGTTCCACAGGGGAAAGACAGCACACCGTACCTACACGTACCTCGGTCACATTGGCCGGATTACCTCCGTTCCCTGTGTGGTGGCGGCTCTGTGGGAACTAGAGGGTGCATTCAGAGATATCCCGGGTGGAGTCTATGCCCCTGAAAGACTGCTCACCGACCCTGATCCATTTCTGACAGAGATCATGCGAAGGGGCGTGGAAATCTTCTTCCACGAGGACGGCCTTGAGTGAAAAAACGCTCAGACACAGACGAATCTTTCCCGTGAACCGGAACACGTGAACCGGAGCCGAACCGTCCCTGGGACCGTAATCGTCCCGTACCCATCTCCTCCTTGGGAATGAACCGTTCAGAGTCGCCGATACACCGGTGGCACGAGTACGGCATCAAGAATAGCTCTTCTCCCCAGTTTTCAGTTTCACTTCCGGGGGATCTCCTGATAAGAGGAATAGTCTAAGGATAGTCCTCATGACGCAGGAGAAACAGACTGATCATCCCGGAGATTTGCCCGAAACAGCCCCCTATACTGCAGCGAAACAATGGCTGAGATTATTCCCTGCGCTCATGGAACGGGACTTCAGAACACTGTGGCTTGGCATGATGCCGGGGATCCTCGCCATTCAGATGTATTTCTTCGCCAATGGCTACCTGGCCTTCGAGCTCACGGGAGCAGCCAAATCCATCGGGTACATCTCTCTGGGATTCGGCATTCCCATGCTCGTCTTTTCCCTGGTGGGGGGCATGGCGGCTGACCGTTATTCAAAACGAGGGATTCTCCTGATCAGCCAGGCAACCATGGTTCTCTCGGCAGCGATCATGGCTGTCCTGATCGTAACTGAAACTATCAGAATCTGGAACATGGTGGTCCTTTCAGGCATCATGGGTACAGCCTTCACCTTTCACATGCCGGCCAGGCAGTCGTTCATTGCCGAGCTGATAAGCCCGGCCCGATTGGTCAATGCCATTGCCCTGAACAGCTCGGGATTGAATGCCTGTCGGGTCATCGGTCCTCCTTTGGCAGGATGGCTGATCAGCAAGCCCTGGGTGGGCATCGGCGGGGTGTACGCAACCATGGCTCTCCTGCTTGTGATTGTCGTGGTGAGTCTCTTCAGGATTCCCGACCGAGGAATTCATGCACACGCGAAAGACACCTCCGGAACCAGGGCGGTGCTTGACGGCCTTGGGTATATCCGGGGCAACCCTGTCCTGCTCGTCCTGTTGATACTGAGCATTGCCCCCATCATTTTAGGGATGCCGGTTCAGGCACTGATGCCGGTTTTCGCCAAAAATGTATTCGGTGTGGGACCAAAGGGACTCGGGTTTCTGATGATGGCCAACGGCATAGGCGCCCTCATCGGGTCTCTTGTCGTTGCATCGATCCAACAGCTCAGGCGGCCCGGCATGGTGCAGCTGGTCCTCGGGGGGCTCTTTGGCGTGAGTCTGGCGATTTTTGCCTTTGGATATTCGTTTTCCCTCGCTCTTGTGATGATGGTGATCATCGGCATCGTTTCGTCCTCCTATCTCTCGCTCAACGCAACCCTGATCATGGATGCCACCGACAAACGCTACCACGGGCGTGTCATGAGTGTGTACATGTTCACCTTTTCAGCCCTTCCGTTTGGGAACATGATCATGAGTGTCTTTGCCGACGCCTTCAGTGCACCGGTGACCGTCGGTGTCGGGGGTCTGCTGCTGGCAGCGGTTGTCCTGCTTTTCGCCCTTTTCAGTCCTGCTTATAGAGGGTTGCAGTATGGCACGTCTTCAACGATGGGTTCATCTCGTTGAGGGATCCTGATCCCTGACCATTTCACGCAGTGAAACAGTGCCGCGACGTCCACAGATGCGCGTGCTCTGGTGGATGCTGCCAGAAGGAGGAGCATGCATCATGGAAAACGGTCAGTATCAACCCGTTGCCTGTGAGAGTCGAATGACTTCTTCGTGGGGCCCCAGCATCCTGATGAACGTGCTGAGGAGATTATTGTCAAACTCGGTTATGGCCTCTGTCTTGATGATCTCGATGGCGTCGAAAGGCTTCATGGGCTTCTTGTAGGGCCTCTCAGATGTCAGTGCGTCGAAGATATCCGCAATGGCACAGATCCGGGCACAGGGATGGATGTCCGTCATGCCGAAGGGATACCCGCTCCCGTTGGGGCGTTCGTGATGCTGCATGGAGATATACGCAGCCTCATCAGTAAGGTGCCCTGTCTCCATGAGGATGGTGTAGCCGAATTCGGGATGCTTCTTCATGATCGCCCACTCATGATCGTCCAGGTTTCCCCGTTTTGAGAGAATGGATTTCGGTATCTTGCACTTTCCGATATCGTGGAGAAAGTACCCGTACGTCAGCCGTTCCAATTCCTCCATCCCTAGTGCACGGTCATTCGTGTAGAAATGGATGGCAAGAGCGGTGGCGAAGATGCCGACGTTGACACTGTGTGTGTAGGTGTTGAAATCATGCTCCGTAATGGAGAAGAGGTCGTTCAGGAGAATTCTGTTCTTCATGATGTTTTTGAACATGGGTTTCAGGGTGTTTTTCAGCACTTCGATCTGATTGGAATTCGGGTCTTCAAAGGCCTTTCTGAGGGCATGCATGGACGACACGTAGAACGTAGCGGCCTTGACTTTTCCGGGTATGGTGGAGTCGTTGATGATCTTGTCAGAATTTTCATGAATGTATTCTTCGAAGGTGCCTGCATCAGTTCTCCGGACATAGATCCTGCTGATTCCGAATCGATGGAGCTCGAGGAGGTGATCCCGAGTGAACACCCCGCCTTTCTCGAGAAAGGGTACGAGCATGTCCTGGTGCTTTATGAACAGGTCCACGACGACCTTCTCATAGAGAACGATGACATCTATGGGAACAGGCCTGAATACGTTCATGCAGGGCTTTTCGGCATTCGTCTCCTTGGAATTTACAGTACGTGAGGGAATCTGAGTTCAGTAACGTCATACAGGCACATCGTTATCTCTTCGCAAACAATGGTGCATGGTTCGAGGTAAAGAACGGAGGGTCCTGTCGTACAATGCGCGCAATGGATCTCTGCCGCTTGAATTCCTTGTCCAGGAACTGGCGGACTCTGTTTCTGTCCCATCCCGCAGGGTGGACAAACCCCTGGTACAGGGAAAGGTCTCCCTCCGAGAAATCGAAGGTCGTGAGGTTCGCGGCATCGTGGCTGTATCTGGGCAGATTGAAGATCGAGACGTTAAGAAAATCGATGGCTTCCTGATGCCTGCTCACGAAATCGAGGGTTTTCTGTGCGCCCACGCAGTCCTCAGGTGTTCCGAACAGGATATACACATACGTGGCTATTCCTGCACGTGTGAGGCTTTTCAGGACATGAGCAGCTGTTTCGAGCCTGATCCCCTTGCCCAGTTTGTCAAGTACGCCCTGGTCTCCTGATTCCAGCCCGAGCTGAAGCATCACGCACCCGGATCGTTTCAGGGAGGAACAGAGGTCGGGATCTGCAAGCTCAGGTATAATCTTCGCGAATCCGTACCAGGGAGAAGGGAGTTCCTCCCGGGCAAGGGATGCGATGATCGATGGACTCAGTGCATTGTCACAGAAGTGCACGAGTGCCGGTGAATGCTTCTTTAGGACGTGACGCACCAGAGAAACGACAGCACCGCCGGGAACAGGGCAATACCGTGTGTTCTCCGACTTTTCCGGGCAGAAGGAACATCTGCCCCAGTAACAGCCCGTTGACGTGCTCAGGGGGATGATGCTTCCCGGGGAAAGGTAGTCACGGGTTTGAAAGCCTCCATATTCGGGCAGAGATATCCGGGAAGGGGTCTCGCCCCTGAAGAGAGAGAGAAGGCGGTCCTCTCCCGGGCCGTCGACAATTTCGTCCACCAGGCCGGCAAAGGTATTCGTTTTCATGGGGCCCCTCATCCACGAGGTAACCAGCCCTCCGCCCAGAAGGATCTTCGTTCCTGGGCTGAGGATTTTTGCCTGACCGATCATGGCAAAGGTTGTCAGTACCTGACTGAGGTAGTTCAGGGAAAAACCCAGGTATCCGGGGGCGTGTTCTTCCAGGAGAGCCTGCAGCCGCTTGAGAAAGTAGGGATAGAACACATTGTCTTCCGGGTGCTCTGCCGCGTGCAGCAGATCAGCGCTCTTCACCGGCGAACGTCTCATGTGGGTGAAGTTGTTGAGGCTGACATGAACCCCGTGGCTTTTTGATCTCACCTCCAGGATCCTGTTGAGCTCGGTGACCGCTTTGATGTACGCCCCCATATTCCCGAAGGCCGTTCCATCCCTGAGGGACCGGAGATTTTTCTCCACGTGGCGTGCACTGCGTCTGGTCCAGGTGTCCTGGGCATGGAGGGGTTCTCCGGAGGTGATCAGGTGGAGAAGGCATTCAAGGTTTGCGTCAATCACCAGGTGCTCGACACCATGGTCCTTAAGGATCCCCGAGAGTTTTGCGAGCCCGGCCGGCGGTTCGCAGGGACGCGATACAGGGGCAGTAATGAGCACGATGTCCATGCTTGCCTTTGAAGCAGGTTTCAGGTGGTGCTGTCAATCACCCAGCCCTCGCATTAACGATCCTCGGTTTTACGCGGGAGCACCCCTTGTTTCCCAGTAAAGATTCTCCGGCTGGGTGAGATCTTGGCCTGCGCTCCTGTACCGCACCTGCGGTGCCTGGCCTGAGCTATCAGCCGTATGCCCGTGCGGCGCAGACATCGTCGAGGGACCTCTGCTGGATCACCTCTCCGTGCCTGCTGATGACGATTTCAGAAAGGGGTACGGTCACGCCTGAACGGTGCAGTGCATCGAGGGCCCCATGGACAAAGGCGCTGCAGCACGGCACCTCCATGCGCACCACGGTGAGAGAACGCGGGCGTGCCGTGGAAAGGATATCTGCCAGGCGCGTGATGTGTGCCTCGAGGTTGTCCAGTTTGGGGCATCCGATGGCAACGGTTCTTCCCCTGAGAAAATCTGCGTGGAGGTTGGCGGAGGCAACGGCTACACAGTCTGCAAGCAGCAGGAGGTCCGAATTCTTCAGATAGTTCGCGTTCGGGCTCAAGAGCTGGAGCTTCACCGGCCAGTGGGTGAGCTCCGAGGGGGTGGACTCTGTGGTGATTTCCCGGGTTTCTTCCCCGGGACAGGTCTCCTTCAGGAACATTGCAGCCGACGAGGAACACCCGCAGGCCAGAATAGGTGCTGGTTCGTGTGCATGGAGGTGGGGCTTATGGGCTGTATGGCGACTCTCGATGTGCGCGTGTACCGCCGCTTCGCTGAATTCCTCTGCCTCCCGTTCTATGATGGTGAGCGCCCCCTCGGGGCAGGTTCCGATGCACGCACCGATCCCGTCGCAGAGAATCTCGCCTTTGATCCGTGCCTTGCCATTCACGAGTTCCAGCGCTCCCTCGGCACATGCGAGGATACACTGACCGCACCCCGTGCACCTTTCTTCGTCGATCTCGATGATCTTCCTGATCTGCTTCATCGCGTCCTTCCTTCCCGCATTTTTATTCTACATATAGAAGAAGCGGCGGGGTCAGGCCTTGACCCAGGTCAAGATGAGATAATTTTCACGTTGCATGATTTCCGGATCAACCGTAGAGTCTTGTTATGGAACTGCGTGACCATGTACGGCAGGCAGACCTCTTCAGCGGTCTGTCTGAAGACATCATTTCCCGGCTTGCATCCCGTGCACGGGTCATCTCTTGTGCACAGGGAGACCTGCTCTTCACCGAGGGACAGGAGGGGAGCGCTTTTTTCCTCCTGATCGAGGGTGCTCTCAGACTGTTCAAAACCTCTCCCGGCGGTCAGGAGATCTCGCTCAAGCTGGTGAAGCCCGGTGAGATCTTTGCAGAGGTCATCCTGTTCGAGAACCCCAGCTACCCGGTCAATGCAATGGCCATCACCGGGGCGCGCATGATGTCATTCGAACGAAGCCACGTTCTCGGCCTTCTCGATGAGAAGAAGTTCCGTAACGAGTTCATTGTAAATCTCATGAGGAAACAGCGCTACCTGGCCGAGCGGATCCTCTACCTCACGACCTATGACGTGGAAGAGCGGTTTTTCAGATTTCTGATCGAGAGGTACGGTCACGCCGGAAGGTACACGGTCGACATGGCAAAAAAAGATATTGCATCCGCTATCGGAACGATTCCCGAAACATTCTCTCGCCTCATCAAGCGCCTGAAGAAACAGGGGATGCTTCAGTGGGAGGGAAACTCTCTCACCATAGAGAAGGACTACCTCAATCTTTTCAACGACGAGTCTGGGAATCCCTAGCTGGCCTGGAGTGGAGGCGAGACACTGAATAAGCGCACCGGTGTGCACAAAGTTCACGGGAGAGAATTTTTCGAACCGCCTGATCGTGATCCGGTTTAACGAGAGGCAGTTACGAACGCTTTGCCATCACCCTGAAGAGGGCATATCCCCAGAGCTGGGAGACGATCATGCCGGCAAACATGAGGGCGCACCCGGAGAGTTCCCTTGGGGTCAGGATCTCATCGAGCATGATCCAACCCCCGAGCGCTGCGAACACGGCCTCGAGACTCAGAAGGATTGCGGCGTGTGCCGGGTGTGCATTCTTCTGTGCCACCACCTGGAGGGTGTAGGCTATTCCAACGGACAGTACACCACCGTAGAGGATGGGGATGCTCGCCTGGACCAGTGCCGGCCCTGCGGTGGCCTCGAAGATAAGTGAAGTAATGAGGCTCAGCAGTGAGCAGATCGCATACTGGATGAAGGCGAGTTGGAGTGAATCGAACCTGGGCGAGAGCCAGCCGATAATGATCACGTGGCCGGCCCAGAAAAAGGCGCCGATGAACACGAGAAGATCACCGAATGATATGGTAAACTGCTCCGTGACACTGAGCAGGTACATGCCGAAGGCTGCAAGGAGAACACCAATCCATGTTCCTGCAGAGGTTCTCTGCCCGAGAAACAGGCCCAAGATCGGAACGATGACCACGTAGAGGCCGGTAATGAACCCTGCGTTGCCTGCGGTGGTATGGACGATGCCCGTCTGCTGGAGGGACGATCCGGCGAAGAGGACAAGCCCGGCAATAAAGCCACCACCCAGGAGGCCCCCCCATCCTGGATTCTCTGCAGACTTCTGTGATGATCCGTGGATCGTCCCGTTTCTGAGAATGATGGGCAGGAGCACCATGCACCCCAGGGCGAAGCGGATTCCGTTGAAGATGAAGGGTCCGACATACTCCATCCCGACGCGCTGTGCCACGAACGCAAATCCCCAGATCGTTGCCGTGGTGAGGAGCAGGGTATCAGATTTCAGCGTTCTCGTGTTCAGGGACATCGATCGTTTCCACCAGGTCGGTGTTCATCATGTGCTCGATCCTGCCGGGATGAATTTTTCTATACAAGCCTCCGAGGTTCTCCGCAGAGATCTCCCTGCAGGCTCGTGAGGTGCGACATACCTGTTCTCATTGCCGGAGTCAAGAAAGGAAACAGGGCTGTTTCTTCGTAGGGACAGGATTACCGGTTCATTTCCCCTCCGGTGTGTGGTAGTCTGTGTCGAGGCAGATCATGTTGACGTATACCTCCATACAGGTGGTTCAGTGAGACAACACGGGATTGAACAGAGTGATCTTGAATAAGCACGAGCGGGTGAACATCCATGTTTCCCTTGCGTGACGAGAACCCGACCCTGCATACCTCCTTTGCAACCTTTCTCATCATCGCACTCAATGCCGCGGCGTGGATCTTTCTCCAGGGGTTCGGCATGAACCCGGAGCTTGCCATTTCGGTCTGCCGCTTCGGCCTGATCCCCGGTGAACTCCTCGGCATTGTGCCTCCCGGCACACAGGTTCCCATGGGCAGAGAGATTTCCTGCGTGATCGATGGGAGTGCCAGCTGGCTCACGGTCTTCAGCTCCATGTTCATGCACGGAGGGTGGCTCCACCTCATCGGAAATATGTGGTTTCTCTACCTGTTCGGCGACAACGTGGAGGATGCCATGGGCCCGGTGCGGTTCGTGGTGTTTTACCTCATCTGCGGCGTTGCCGCGGTTGCTGCCCAGATGATTTCAAACCCTGCGAGCCCCATACCCATGGTCGGTGCCTCAGGGGCCATCGGGGGCGTCATGGGTGCCTATGTCCTGCTCTATCCCCGCGCACCGGTCCATGTTCTGGTTTTTTTCGGGTTCTTCATCACGCGCATCGTGGTTCCCGCATACTTCATGCTCGGCTTCTGGTTTCTCCTCCAGGTCATCGAGGGAATCTTCACCCTTGGAGCTCCCGGCGGCGGCGTGGCGTTCTGGGCTCATATCGGGGGTTTCCTCGCGGGCGTCGTGCTGGTCAGGGAGTTCTGTGTGGCGGGCAGGCTGAAGGGCTGCAGACAGAAGCGCGGATCCACAAAGGGGATTATCCGCAGGATCAGGTAGCTTCCTTTGAACAACGCTTTGCCAGCACATCTGACACCGGGAGGTCCACGATCTGCCTGAAGGAGCGCCGTTGCAGGGTTTTCTTCCCTTGAACCTTTGGATACGACATCACCAGATTCAGAAACGCTTCCCCATTCCGTTCACCCGTGTAAAGACAAGGGGGAGAAACGGGAGAGAATCGGAAAGAGGTTTCCTAGTGAACCCCGCACCTGATGAGCGGAGAACTCAGGAAACTACATGGTGTTTTGCGTCAATGCTTACCGGGTGTGTCCTGAAAAAACCTAAAAAAGAAGATTCTCCATCAGGGTGAAAGGAACTCTTGAAAAAGGGTTTAGGCTTCTGTATAGTGTTTGCCTACAAAACAGCGAAGAGGAGCAGCCCCATGAATGGAGTTCCCAAACACGAAAGACTCATTGCCTGGGTTCAGGAAATGGCAGATCGGTGCCAGCCTGATCAGATCTACTGGTGTGACGGCAGCAAAGAGGAATATGACCGTTTGATGGCCATGATGGTCACGAGCGGGAGCGCTATTCCTCTGAAGACGCGTCCTAACAGTTTCCTCTTCCGCTCGCATCCGAGCGACGTGGCCCGTGTGGAAGACCGGACGTACATCAGCACGCAGAAGCCAGACGATGCCGGGCCCACGAACAACTGGATCGACCCGGGTGAGCTCAGGGAGATCATGAAAAAACTCTATGATGGCTGCATGAAGGGACGCACCATGTACGTGATTCCCTTTTCCATGGGGCCTATCGGGTCTCCCATCGCCAAGATCGGCATCGAGATCACCGACAGTCCCTACGTGGTATGCAACATGCACATCATGACCCGCGTGGGCACCAGGGTGCTCGAGGTCCTGGGAACCGAGGGAGAATTCATCCCCTGCATGCATTCCGTTGGGGCGCCCCTTGAACCCGGCGACAAGGATGAAGCGTGGCCATGCGCGCCCATGGAGAAGAAGTACATCAGCCACTTCCCCGAAGAAAATCTGATCTGGTCCTTTGGTTCCGGATACGGAGGAAACGCTCTGCTCGGAAAGAAGTGCCTTGCGCTTCGCATCGCTTCTGCCATGGCACACCGGGAGGGGTGGATGGCAGAGCACATGCTGATCCTTCGCTTCACGAGCCCAGGGGGCAAGCGCTACCACATCGCGGCAGCCTTTCCTTCGGCCTGCGGCAAGACAAACCTGGCCATGCTCCAGCCCACCGTTGAGGGTTGGACCTGTGAAACCATCGGAGATGATATCGCCTGGATGAAGATCGGTCCTGACGGAAGGCTCTATGCCATCAACCCCGAGGCCGGTTTCTTCGGCGTCGCCCCGGGAACGTCCTACGATTCCAACCCCATGGCAATGGATTCACTGCACGAGAACATCATCTTCACCAACTGCGCGCTCACCGACGACGGGGATGTGTGGTGGGAAGACATGGATGGAGACCCGCCGACCCATGCCATCGACTGGAAAGGCAGAGACTGGACACCGGAAAGCAAAGACCCGGGAGCACATCCGAACGCACGCTTCACAGCTCCTGCCTCACAGTGTCCCTGCATCTGTGAAGACTGGGAGAAGCCCGAGGGCGTTCCCATCGACATCTTCATCTTTGGCGGGAGGAGGACAGGGGTGGTTCCCCTGGTCACCGAGGCATTCAACTGGGATCACGGGGTTTTCCTCGGAGCCACGGCATCATCAGAAACAACGGCAGCCAACATCGGAGACATCGGAACGCTCAGGCGCGACTCCTTTGCCATGAAACCCTTCTGCGGCTACAACATGGGCGATTACTTCCAGCACTGGCTCACCATGGGTGACGCCCTGGGAGACAAGGCCCCCCGGATCTTCTACGTGAACTGGTTCCGAAGGGACAGCGACGGGAAGTTTCTCTGGCCGGGATTCGGCGAGAATTCCAGGGTGCTCAAGTGGATGTGCGAGCGAGTCGACGGCAAGTCCGGTGCATATGAGACCCCCATCGGGCTTCTTCCGGAGGACGGCGCCCTAGACCTGAAGGGGTTGAATGTCTCCCCTGGGATCATGCAGGAGCTGCTCAAAATCGATGAGGAGGCCTGGAAGGCGGAGATCCCCACCATCGAGAAGCACTTCTCGCAGTTTGGAGATCGTCTGCCACAGCGTTTGAAGGAGCAGCTGGACGAGCTCAGGAAACGCTTCGGTCTTTAGTACGGGTTCTTTCCTGGAATAAAACGGGTTCCGGAAACTGGCCGGACAGTGTGGTCAGCACCGGGGCCCGCCCGTCTATCAGTTTTTTCACAGCCATTGACAAATCCCCTCGAAAACGTTGACGGTACCTTCGCTGCTGCTGTAGTATTGTCAGACAGGACGACGAAGGTATGGTGCATGAACAGCACATGGTTCCCTTTACCGAGGCAGCGTTCCATCGCACGGAGCGACTTCGGAACACGGCAGCGTCGGGGAAAAAGATCATCGGGTATTTCTGCACGTACACCCCGATCGAGCTCATCCATGCAAGCGGGTTTCTGCCCGTGAGGATCTGGGGAGAACAGGTTCGGGTTGAGCAGGCGTATACGCTGGTGCCAAACTTCATCTGTCCTTACATGCGCCAGTCCCTCGAGCGTGCCATGGCAGGAGAGTACGATTTCCTCTCTGGGCTTGTGCAGGGGTACACGTGCGATATCGCCTGCGGCCTCTTCAATGTCTGGAAAGAGAACATCCCCCTGGAACTCTTCCACAGTCTTCCGCTCCCCTACAACGACACAGAGGATTCACGGTTGTTTTTCCGTGAAGGGGTGCAAGAACTCCTCGACAAACTCTCAGGGATTGGTGGCTGCTTCAGCGAAGATTCCCTTGAAGAAACCCTTATGATCTATGGGCAGATCCGGGAGCATCTCCTGGCCCTGGATGTGATGCGGTCAACCCGGAGGTTTGCTTTCGGAGCAGAGGCTTTCGCGGCAATGCTCAGGGCTGGATTTTTCCTGGATCCGCTGGAATACCTGGGTATGCTTGCAGACCTGAAGGAGGCACTGGAAGAAAAAGAGAAGAGCCCTGCAGAGGGGATCCCGGTTATTCTCTCGGGGAGTCTCATAGAGAATTCCCCGGTTCTGGCCCTCATCGAAGAGCTTGGTGGAGTGATTGTATCCGACGATCTCTGTGACGGGATGCGCAATGCCTCTCCTGCATATGGTACGGGCGCAACCCCCACCGAACGGCTCCTGGACCGGTACATGAGGCGGCTTCCCTGTCCGGCCAGGGCGAGACCAAGTTCCCGGGCCTCGCTCCTCCTTGATCAGGTGCGCACATCACGTGCCCGTGGTGTTGTTTTCGTGTTCCAGAAGTTCTGCTCCCCGCATCTCGCAGACTACCCGAGTGTTTCTGAAACCCTCAAGAAGAAAGGATTTCCCAGCATTCTCATTGAACTGGACGAAGAGGGAGTCATGGATGGTCAGATCAGGACCAGGCTGGAAACCTTTTTCAGTATGCTGGAGGACTGACGTGGCCGGCACCGGTAAGTCGAAGAAACGTCTGAATGCAGCCAGAGAGCTGACACAGGTCGTGGCTGACTATTACCTGGAATGTCAGCAGGCCCATGACCAGGGAAAGCCCGTGGGGTGGATGCCGCCCATGAACGGTGTCATCGAGGTCTTCTATGCCATGGATCTCCAGCCGGTTTTTCCTGAAAACTGGTCTCCCGTGTGTGCCGCGTTCGGCCTGACCCCCGGGAATTTCGAGGTGTCCGAGGGCATGGGGTATTCACGCGACCTGTGTGGGTACCTGAGGAATATCGTGGGATATGTCTACTCGGACATGCATGCTGCACACGTACCCCTGGGAGGTCTGCCCGAGCCTGATCTTCTGATCTCCTTCGGCGGCGGGTGCATCCCGGCCATGAAGATTTTCCAGATTCTGGAACAGCGATTCCCTTCGTCCCGAATCTTTTCTGCAGATCTGCCCCAGGTTGCGGTGGAAGACATCCGCGACCATCACATCAGGTACGCAGTCAGTGAGATACACAGGCTCATCGATTTTCTCACCAGGGCCACTGGAAAGAAAATGGATTATGACCGGCTCGAGGAGGCGGTGATCCTCTCAGACAAAGCCTGTGCCTTGTGGGACGAGATCATGTCTTACAGAAGATTCATCCCCACCCCCATTTCCGCGGCCGAGATCGGCATCATGTTCGTGATGGTAACCCGGCAGGGAACCCAGGTAGCCGTTGATTTCCTCACCAAGGTGAGGGATGAGGTGCGCCAGCGTGCCAATGACGGGATCGGAGTCCTCGAGGATGAACAGGTCAGACTCTTCTGGGACAATATTCCCCTGTGGTACAACATGGGACTGTTCAACGCATTCGAGCATATGGGCGGGGTCTTTGTGGCGGAAACCTACTCTGCTGCGTGGTCGCTGAGGTTGGATACATCCAATCCCCTCGAAGCGCTGGCCATGAAAAGCCTCATGTCCTACTCGCTGGTCTCCTGCCTCTCCATCAGGCGGCGTAAGGAGATGGTTCTCAAGGCATGCAGGGACTACGCGATCGACGGCGCCGTGTTTCACCAGAACAAGTCATGTGTTCCCATCACCATCGGCCAGACCGATATCCGGCGTGCGCTGCTCAAGGAACTCGACATCCCCTCGATCACCATCGATGCTGATCACATGGACGCTCGCAATTTCTCCCATGCCCAGTTCCAGACCCGTGCCGATGCCTTCATGGAGATGCTCCTTGAAAAGAAAAGGGACAGGGGAAGGCCTGGCGTCTGAACCCGGGACGAGTGATTGTATCTTCCGAAACCCTAATTCTCGGCACGTACCCTTCCTACTCGTCGAGGGGCTCGATCACCACGCGCCGGAAATCCTCCTGGATTTCAGTCTTGAGATTGAACGTCATCCGGATCTTCCGGGTGTAGTGCTCGTGGTGCCGAAGCGTATCCGATGCAAAGAAATCTTCCAGGACGATGGTCGTTTCGACGGGTCTGAAGCCCTCCTTCTCCACCATGATGGTCTTGGGATGCGCGCTGTTGAACCGGGTATTCCGTGTCTCGTGAGACACGGATCCGTCCGTTGGCGAGACCAGCCTGCGCTCCTGCCCGGACACAAAAGGGGCTGCCTCGAACTCCAGCGTGCATGGGGTTGTACACTGGCGCTGACCATCGAGGAAGACCGATGAACCAGCCTGATCCGATTCCACATCCACGATGAGCTTGACAAAACAGTTCCCCCTCCACTGGTACCAGCTCACCCAGTCGTACTGGGAGGGACCGCTGCACCCCCCGATCAACGTCATGATGGCAGCCACAAGGATCATCAGGGAACACTTCAACGGATCCTGCATGAATCACTCCTTTTCATGTCACGGTAGGCTCTGTAACCTTTTATTTCACCGCACAATCCTACCGAGCCCAGTATATACTCATTGGTGAGGAAAACTCAACTCGCCGATGCCATCGTTGACTTTGCAAGAGAGATGGGTGTCAGCCGGCACCAAGGATCACCGGACCGACGATGCGGATTATTCCATTGCTCCAGAGGATATCCGCCATGGTGATCCGTGCGGTGTGTACGGAAAGCATGCTTCATGCACGGTGAAGATCAGGTCTTCTCCATCCGGGGCTGTCGCGACGGAACCATCAATTGCAGGTCCATGTACATCACCAGGAAATACAGTAGCACGGTGCGAGTACACGACTCCATGGCAGAGGCGTCTTTCGGTTTCCGTCATGGTTGTCAGCATGTCTTCACTATCTTGTTCCAGCGACAAGATCTTTCAGCAGGACATTCGTGCCGCTGCGTTCCAGTTGGTCCTGGAAGTTTCGGAGGGTTTCATCCAGGGCAGCACGTTCGTCTGTCTTTGGCAGGGGAATCGAATCGACGCCCTTGCGTTCCAGGGCTTCCAGGACAGATGCCACGCTGAGCGTATTCACATCACGTCCTACCTGATACGCATTCTGTGCATCTGCTTCTGATACGGTCTGGGAAACGAGGCCGCTCTGAACCAGTTCGCTTATGATTTCCCGGACCAGGCGGAGGGGAATTCCCAGGATCTCTGAAATCTCCTGCGAATGAGGCGCCTTCTCTCCGCGGATGAAAATCATCACGAGGTGGTGCATGATGAGCAGGCTGAGCAGTTTTCTGAATGCAGGAGATATTTTTCTGCTGTCCGGTTCGTACTCGTAGGCATCGTCGTTCTGGTGGGCAAAGGAAAGTTCGGCACCGAACAGCACGATGGTCCAGCTGAGATGGAGCCACACGATAAAGAGTGGGAGCGCTGCAAAGCTGCCGTAGATGGCGTTGTATCGCGTAACCCCGACCTGGAAGGCGATGTAGAGCCACTGAACGATGACAAAGACCGTTCCGGAAACGACACCGGCGAGGAGGGACGATGAAAACTTTACCTTGGTGTTGGGCATGAACATGTAGACAAAGGCCAGCAGAGTCCAGATAAGGCAGTAGGGGATGAGGTTCAGGACGAGGGAGAGCACGACACTGAACAGTCCCAGGATGGCAAAACGTTCGAAGAGCTCTGTGAGGTGTGTCATGACCAGAACCGTTGCGCTGCTGGAGAGAATGAGCAGAATGGGCCCGATGAGCATCAGGGACAGGTAGTCGGTGAGCTTCTTTCCCAGGGTCCTCCCCTTTGATATCGCCCAGATATCATTGAATGATGCCTCGATGTGGTCCAGTACCTTGAATACGGCATACAGAAGCAGAGCAATACCTACCCCGGCAAGGACACCCCCCCGGGTATTTTCCAGGAGGTTGCGGGCAAACTCGATTACCCAGACGATCACCTGCTCTTGACCGGCAAACTGTTCCACGATCCGCTGCTCGAGCAGTTTCTGAAACCCGAATCCTTTGGCAATGGCAAAGACCAGAGCAAACACCGGAACGATCGCCAGAAGTGAATAGAGGGTGAGAGCCGATGCCCGCAGCGAACACCGGTCATCCACGAACTCTTTGGCTGTGATGAGGGCCATCCTCAGGTATCTGATGAAAAAGCTGCGTGTCCCTGTGAGGTGTTTCACTCGGACACGCCAGATGCCGGTCTGCAGGAAGGCCTTTATTTGTTCAATACCGGAGGTGATACTCTCCATACGCTCCCTCCACAGAAGATGTAATGAAACACCCTGTTTATCCTGGATGCGTCCGAGCGTTTCCTGAGTCAGGGAGAGAGCCCTGTCGTTCCCGGGGCTGTACTCGCTCGAATCGCGTATATCAACGGAGATATTTTTAGCACTATCAGGCTAGTTTTCATAGGACGAACTGGATGTTCCACAGACTTGTGACAGGGAAGGCGTCCCTCTTTCGCGTTGATCGAGAGAACAGGCCCGTTTTTTCAGGCCCCATCAGGGATCGAAGCAGACCTCGATGGTGAAGTGGCCTGTGTCCGTTTCAAAGGGGATCACAATGATCGACTGCTTGGTGATGTGGCAGATGGTGTGGTTTTTTCCGGTGATCACCGTGGGTATCGCCCCCTTGAGCGACCTGCCGAGTGTCTCGAGCTTCTGTCGTGCCTGACCCGAGATGATGTTGAGGACCTCGCCCACGGCGTCTTTCACCTCATCGTTGATCTCCTTGACTTCTTCGCCGAACATTCTGCTCACAATGGAGAGGATGCATTCTTCAAAGAGGAGCGTTTCCTGCAGGGAGAAGCTGTTTCACATAGACGATCTTGTCGTCACCCGGGGCGTAGAAATCCTTGAAACGCGCCTCCTGGCGGTACCCGTTTCGTTGATAGAATTCTCGCGTGGGCAGATAGAGCCCTCGAGAGGAGGTTTCAATATAGACCTTCGCGCCATCCATCAGCGAGATGGCTTGTTCGGTTCTCTCCAGCAGGCTCGTGCCGAGTCCGGAGTTCTGGCGATCTTTGCGTACGGCAAACCAGTAGATGTCGAAGCTGTCTTTCGTGCAGGGAATGGGGCCGAAACAGGAGTATCCGAGCACGACATGGCCTTCGTTTTCCAGGAAGATGAAGGAGTACCCGCTCGGGGAACCCTTGGCAAGGCGTTCTTCCACGAGTTCGATGGCAACGCCGACTTCTTCGGGGGTGAAGAATCCCGTTGATTCAACGAGGCAGCGCACTGCATCGGTGTCAGCTGGAAGGGTTTCTTCCCGGTAGATGATGGGCATGGCGCTTTAGAGATGTCTCCTGTCTCAGGTTGACTGTTCCGCCGAGAGGGAATCCGCGAGGATCCGCTCTATGACTTCTCCGTAGGTGATACCTGAACGATGTGCTGCTGCAACGAACCCGCTGTCAGGTGAGATACAGGGGTTTGCATTGATTTCGAGCACATAGGGGAGTCCCTCGGTATCCACCCTGAAGTCTACCCGTGCGTAGCCACGCAGGTCAAAGTAACGCCAGCACTTCAGTGCTGTCTCCTTGAGTCTTCCCAGAAGTACCTCGTCTGAAGAGGAAAACTCGAAGCTGCGCTGGGTGTCTTTGTACTCAGGAGAAGCCTCGTCCCACTTCGCGCGATAGTCAACGATCCGTGCCTTGTGTTCAGGGAAATCAAAGACAATCTCGGCCGGAGGCAGAACCTCCACTCCAGAGGTGGTTGCGAGGAGGGACAGGTTGAACTCCCTGCCGTCGATGAATCTCTCTGCAAAGCACTGGGTCTTGAGTTCTTCAGATCGTTTTTCCACAAGAGCCTTCAGCATTCCAGGGCCCTCGATCATTACGACGGAGCTCTCGTCGAGCCCGATGGATGCCTCCTCCCACAGGGCCTTGATGATGCAAGGTGCAGGCAGGGGTAGTTCAACCGGATCTGCGGGCCCGTGGCCAATCCACTCTGGTGTGGGTATCTCGTTGAGCAGCATCCATCTCTTGGCGAGCACCTTGTGAGAGGTGAGGAACATGGCCTCTGCCGGAGCTCCTGTGTAGGGAATGCCCAGGTGGTCGAGGTAGGAGCAGGCGACATGGATGAGTCGCCCGTCCCCCTCGAGGGATTCCACGATGTTGAAGACACACAGGGGCACGAGCATGTTCAGTGTTCTCATGCAATCCTGTGACGACAGTGAAAAGGGGAGCATGTGGGGGGTGTATCCCAGTTCGGCGAGGGCCTTTGAGATCTCCCTGGCCTGGATAAGGACATCGGCTTCATCCTTGTGCGCGTCTTCGGGTACTGGATTGTGGAGAATGACGATGTCACCACTCATGATTCACGCGTCTCATGGCGGAGTCAACGATGCGTTTGATAAGCCACTGGAAGGAGATTCCCTGCAGCCTGCAGAGAATGGGAAGATCGGAGTGAACAGGGTTGAGGCCGGCAAGGGGATTGACTTCGATAACGTTCGGCACACCCTGGTCGTCCATTCTCAGATCTATCCGCCCTGCATCCCTGCATCCCAGGATCCTCCATGCCTTGAGGGCAATCTCACAACAGCTCTGTGCCGCTTCTTTCTCCGGCAGCCGATACTCGATGTGCTCTTCGTAGTGAGATTTGCTGTACAGGGAGTAGATGTTGTTTCCAAAAGGGTCTTTCCTGAAGATGATTTCCATGGCCCCGAGGGCGGAGGCGTCCTCCCCGGAGCCCGCAATCCCCACGGTGAACTCGCGACCGGGCAGGAACCTCTCCACGAGCACAGGCTGTCTGAACTGTTTCAGGAGCGCTGCGCCTACGGACAAGAGCGCTTCTTTCGACATGACCCTCGACGCATCGCTGATCCCCTTCCCGGTTCCTTCTCCCACCGGCTTCAGGAAGAGGGGGTAGGCGAGATTCACGGTGGCGAGCTCCTCGGCACTGTTCACCACCACAAAATCAGCAGTGGGGATTCCCGCACCGGTGATGATGGATTTGGTGATCCCCTTGTGGAGCGTGATGGAGAGAACCAGCGGATCGGAAAAGGTGTACGGAATCCTGTAGGCATCCAGGAGAGCAGGAACCTGTGATTCCCGTCCGAATCCATACATGCCTTCGGCTATGTTGAATACGAGATCCCACCTGTTCCCGGATGCGAGCCTTTCCACAAGGCCTTTGATGTTCCCGATCCTGTCAATGTCGTGCCCGGAGGCACAAAGAGCTTCTTCAATTCCGTCGATGGTGTCTGACAGGTCGAATTCCGCTGTCTCCTCGTAACTGAACCCCTCTTTCAGGTAGTCGTCACGAAGATCGTAGGTGAGCCCGATGACCATCTTATGCACCAGGTGCATGATGAAGGGATGATTCAGGATACCTGAACAGCGCTCCTTCGTAGTTTCTCAGGATCACACCCTCTGCGGTGCGACCCTGAAAGTAGTCGGGCAGGAGGGGAATCTTTCCCCCTCCCCCGGGGGCGTCGATCACATAGTGAGGCACGGCATATCCCGAGGTATGTCCCCGCAGGCCCTCGATCATCTCAATACCCGTTTCAACACTCGTTCTGAAATGGGATGACCCGAGAATGGGGTCGCACTGGTAGAGATAGTACGGCCGTACCCGGACCTTCATCAGTCCGTGGTAGAGTGTTTTCAATGTTTCCACGCGATCGTTGATTCCCTTGAGGAGCACTGTCTGGCTGCCGAGCGGTAATCCTGCATCTGCGAGCTGCGTGCAGGCGGCACACGTCTCCGGCGTCAGTTCATCTGGATGGGTGAAGTGAATGCTCATCCACAACGGGTTATATTTTTTCAGGATCCTCAGCATCTTCGGTGTAATCCTCTGCGGGAGAACCACAGGCACTTTCGTCCCGATACGGATGACCTCGACGTGTGATATACGACGTATGCTGGACAGGAGATACTCAAGCTGACTGTCCGGCAATGTCAGCGGATCGCCTCCGGAGAGGAGAACATCCCTGATCTGGGGTGTTTGCTCGATGTAGCTGATGGCCTGCTGCCACTGCTTGATGCTGCTGCGGAACTTCCCGTTGCACCCCACCATGCGGGAACGGGTACAGTACCGGCAGTACGAAGAGCAGAACCCTGTGGTCAGGAAAAGGACCCTGTCGGGGTATCGGTGAACCACGCCGGGAACCGGGCTCTGGTGTTCTTCATGTAAAGGGTCCGGCTTCTCGTCCGGACTCGTCAGGTACTCATCCATCACCGGGATCATGGATCTCCTGATTGCCTGGGCAGGGTCAGATCTGCTGATCAGGCTCGCATAGTAGGGGGTGATCCTCAGCGGCAGTCCGGAAGAATGACACATGATGGCCATCCGCTCATCGCTGGTAAGGTCGATCATTCGCCGGATCTGGTCAAGGCTTGCGACGCTGTTCCTGATCTGCCAGTGCCAGTTGGACCACTCTGCCTCACTTGCCTGCGGATAGAAATTCCTCAGGAACTGCTGCGAGGGCGGGCTGATGGGTATCCGGCATGCGGATGGGTGCCTTCTGACAGGGTGCGGGGCGAGGAAGATATCGCCAAAGAGGCTCTGGGGAATCGATGGGGGTTCGTCGGTTGATTCGGAACTTAAGGGGTCCGGATCGTCCACGCAGACAGACATGACATGACCGGTGTTCTTCATCTCGATTGTTCCTCCTTTACTGGGAAATCGATGATTTTGTTGTGGCGATGCGACTGCATGAACACAAAAAGTGCGTGGAAAAAAGGGAGGGGTGGAAGAGACGTGGATGGTTTCATCAGACGATGTCTGTCAGGATGGAGTCATCATCATCTAATTGAAAACTCTGTGGTGCATTCATCTCACGATCTCCCTGCCGAAGGATCTTTTCGTATTCCTGTCATGGTAACTTAACAGGAAAGCGCTCATATTTTATGATTTCTAATAACCTTCTTTTTTAAGAATTCAAGAGAAATGTGAGGGTCATGTGAGGGTCAATGAATTTTTTTCTCCGCGATGGGGATGAGGTTTTCGAAGGCCTTCCCCCTGCCTCCCCGGCCATGTGGTTTTGCCCGTTGACAGGCTGGTGGGACCATCTCTATAGTCACAGCGACAGGCAGTACTTCTCCTTGCTTTGTTGGACCTTGTATGACGGTTCTCAACACTTCCAGAGAGGGCAGGGTGCAGGAGATCATGACCACACAGACGGTGAGTCAATGGGTTGAGCGCAGGAACAACGACCGGCGCTTCCGTGAACATGTCACAGCAATGCATCACATCCCTGCATCCCAGGGGAGCTATGCCCCGTTTCCTGACTGGGTGCAGCCTCGCCTGAAAGAGGTTCTCCTCGGGCGAGGGATCAAAGTGCTCTACACCCACCAGGCACAGGCCATGAACATCATCAGGTCCGGCAGGGATGTTGTCCTGGTCACGCCCACGGCAAGCGGAAAAACACTGTGCTATAACCTCCCTGTCCTGCAGCACATCCTCGAAAAGCCGGAAACCCGAGCTCTCTATCTCTTCCCCACCAAGGCCCTGGCTCAGGATCAGATGCATGAGATCCACGGACTGATTGGTGAGCTCAAGGCCGATATAAGAACCTTCACCTATGATGGTGACACCCCTGATGAGGCAAGGCAGTCCATCCGCAAACAGGGGCACGTGGTGGTGACCAATCCCGACATGCTGCACACCGGAATCATGCCGCACCACACCAAATGGCAGAAGCTCTTCGCCAATCTGCAGTATGTGGTGGTGGACGAGCTTCACGTATACCGCGGCGTGTTCGGCAGCCACCTGACCAACGTGTTCAGGCGCCTGAAGAGGATCTGCCGTTTCTATGGAACGGACCCGATCTTCATCTGCTGCTCGGCCACCGTGGCAAACCCGAAGGAACACGCCGAGAATCTCCTGGAGCGCCCCGTGGAGCTGATAGACAAGAGCGGTGCTCCGAGCGCGGAAAAGACCTTTATCCTCTACAACCCCCCCATCATCAACAGGGAGCTGGGCATCCGGCAGTCAGCCATTACCCCGGCACGAAAAATAGCCGCAGATCTCATTGCCAACCAGATCCAGACCATCATGTTCACCACCAGCCGTCTCAATGTGGAGGTGCTCACGAAGTACCTCAAGGACACGTTTCGCGGAAGAACTCCCGTAAACGATCGTTTCGTCAGCGGGTACCGGGGCGGATACCTGCCGAACCTGCGCAGGGAAATCGAAAAGGGTCTGCGGGATCGGGAGGTGATGGGCGTGGTGAGTACCAATGCCCTGGAACTGGGCATCGACATCGGGGATATGGAGGCATGCATCATGGCGGGGTACCCGGGATCCATCGCAAGCACATGGCAGCAAGCGGGAAGGGCCGGGCGCCGTATGGGGCACAGCCTTGCACTCCTCATCGCCCGCAGCACGCCGATAGACCAGTTCATCGTGGAAAATCCCGAGTTCTTCTTCTCCCGATCACCCGAGCACTGCAGGGTGAATCCGGATAACCTCCTGATCCTGCTCCATCACATCAAGTCCGCGGCCTTTGAGCTTCCCTTCGAGCGAGGTGAACTCTTTGGAGGAGAGGAGCTCGAAGAATTACTCGGGTATCTTGAAGAGAAGGGAGTTCTCCATCGGGTGGACCAGCGGTGGCACTGGAGCGCTCAAAGTTATCCGGCCGATGAAGTGAGCCTCCGGTGCGTGAACCCCGAAAATATCGTGGTCATCGACACCACTGAGACGGGGGCACCGAACGTAATTGCAGAAGTTGACTGGGACAGCGCTTTCACCACGGTGTATGAAGGGGCGATCTACATGGTGGAATCCCAGCAGTACCATGTGGACACCCTGGATCTCGAGCGAAGGAAGGCCTACGTGCGTAAGGTTGACGGAGACTACTACACCGATGCCATGACCTACACGAACGTGCGGGTGATCGATGACTTCGACGAAACGCTCCATGGCAGGATCATCGTGGAGCACGGCGAGGTTGAAGTGGTTCGCAAGGTTGTGGGATACAAGAAGATAAAGTTCTACACATCCGAGAACGTGGGGTACGGAGACGTGACCCTTCCCCAGAAGGACATGCACACCACGAGCTACTGGTTCACCATTCCCTGGGATCTTCTGAACACACTCCCCATCCGACGCGAGGAAATCATCGACGGGCTCAAGGGGCTTGCCCATGCACTGCACCACATCGCGGCAGTTCTCCTGATGGCGGATATCAGGGATATCGATCGTGCCATCGGGGACAAGAGTGGTCAGTGGTACGTGCGGCACGGCCGTGACAGCAGGGTGATCCTGACCGCTCCTGACGGGGAAGACGCAGGCTCTGAGGTCATGGTGGATGCCTATGATCCCACGATATTCATCTTCGATGCCTACCCGGGTGGGATAGGATTTTCGAACCTGCTCTTCGAACAGCACACCGGTCTCGTAGCGTCAGCGACGGCACTGATCAATTCCTGTGGCTGTGAGCACGGGTGCCCCATGTGCGTGGGGCCTGTTCTGGAGGCAGGCCCCTCGGCAAAAGATGCGGCGCGGCTGATTCTCTCCCTCTTTGATGTGCCATGAAGGTCAAGGACAGACTCAGGCGCCTGACTGGGGAACGCATAGAGACCCCTGGATCCCCTCCGGACAAGGAGGTGATCACCGAGCTTCGAAAGAAGATCCAGGCCATCCTTGAGCGAAGCCCTGTCGGGAGCACGCCAAAGGATGCGCGATACACGGGTGGATCCGTCAGGCTCGAGCAGGTAATAACCGGAGAGGAAGTTCGAACACCACAGGGTATGTTTTTCTTTTCCCGGACGGTCTTTACGGATACCACGTATCATGGAATCATGCGGATTGGAGACTTTCCGCGGATCGGCATGGATTCGTTGGGAATTCTCGCGAAAAACCCAGTGATATCTCTCCACGAACCCTGCCATGCGCTGTTCCTGGATACCGAGACCACCGGTCTTTCCGGTGGGACAGGAACCTTTCCCTTCCTCGTCGGGCTCGGCTGGTTCGAAGGAGATCACTTTATCACCTGCCAGCTCTTTGCTCGTGATTTTTCGGAAGAAAAAGCTCTTCTCTCCTTCTTGCAGGAGCTCTCGTCCGACAAGAAGTTTCTGGTTACTTTCAATGGAAAAGCATACGATCTCCCCCTGCTTGCATCGCGGTATATTCTCAACAGGCTCGAGGACCCCTTTCTCGGCAAGGAGCATCTGGACCTTCTCCACCCCTGCAGGAGGCTTCTTGGACACCGCCTGGAGAACACCCGCCTGGCGACTCTTGAATCCTCGATTCTGGGGCTGAACAGGAGGGGGGATATCCCCGGGTTCGAGATTCCCCAGCGGTACTTTGACTGGCTCAGAAGGAGAGACGGCAGGCTTATGGAGGATGTGTTCGAGCACAACCGGATCGATGTGATCTCCATGGCAGCCATCACCAAGCACCTGAGTGATCTCCTCGATGGATCCCTGGCAACACAGTCGGTGCCGGGAGTAGATCTCTTCTGTGTTGCGCGTCTTCACCTCGAGAGGGGAAACACCGATGCATCGCGCTCCCTGCTGGAGGGGTTGCTGTGTTCACCGGATACAGGAGTCGCGAAACAGGCACGGGAAACCCTCTCCCTTCTCCACAAGAAAGCCGGGCGCTGGAATGAAGCCGTCGTGATCTGGGAAAAGATGCTTGAGGATGATGTGCTCGATATCTTTGCCAGTGTCGAACTGGCAAAGTGGTGCGAACATCGGGTTTCAGATTACGATCGCGCAATACAACTTGTGTCTCGGGTCCTTGAACAGCATCCATTCCTGTCTGAAGAGCTCCAGTGGTCCCTCGAGTACCGCCTCAGGAGACTGCTCAGAAGGACACTCAGAAAGCATCCGACTGAGGGATCCTGATTCTAACCTGTCATGTTCTGTCCAGACAGGCAGAAATCTACCTGTTTTATTCAAGGTTTTCGTGGAGTTTCCCTGATTGATCAGCCGGTGCAACCTGTGATAGAGAGGATGGGCTGTCACGGACAAGTACAACCCGAAGAGGTGGAACGTGGAAGATATCGTTAAGAAAATCGATGGCTTGGCGCGGTATCACGATGAAGTGTCTCCCGATCTCGTACGAGAGAAAGACATCAAGCTCGGTCTGAGGAATGCAGATGGAACGGGAGTAGTCGTCGGGATCACATCAAAGGGCAGTGTCATCGGGTTTAAAAGAGTCCCCACAGATGATGGACAGGGAACGATCGCTCAACCCGTGCCCGGCAGACTCCTCTACTGCGGATACGATGCCATAACCCTTGCAGAGCGCATCCAGTCAGAAGACAGGTTCGGGTTCGAGGAGGTTGCCTACCTTCTCTTGACCGGCGAACTCCCGAAGCTCGATGATCTTGCCAAGTTCAATCGGACGCTCTCCAAGAGGAGAGCGCTAACCAAGAATGAGCGGAGCATGCTCATGCAGGAGGCGGAAAACGAAAATCAGATGTTCGCCCTGCATGCAGTGATCTCTCACCTGAGCAGGTGTGATCCAAGGCCGTTTTCCCTGGAGATCGGCGATGTTATTGAACGGTGTGTAGCGCTGATAGCGAAAATGCCCACCGTCGTTGCTTATAACTACAATGTTTCCCGCTACCACCAGGGTGCGAGTCTCAGGATCATCAGGCCCGATCCTGAACTCTCCACAGCCGAGAATTTTCTCTACATGCTCAGGGGAGAAAGGCCGACCCGCAAGGAAGCCATGATCTTCGATCTCTCCCTCATGCTCCATGCTGAACACGGTGGTGGAAACAACTCCACGTTCACGGTCCGCTCCGTGTCGTCAAGTGGGGCGAACACCTACATGGCGATCTGCTCAGGCATCGCTTCTTTGAGCGGCCATCTGCACGGCGGTGCCAACGAGGCGGTCATGATGATGATCAGGGATATCAAGAAGAACGTGAAGCACTGGGCAGATCGTGACGAGGTCAGCGCATTCCTCATAAAAATTCTTGAGGGAAAAGCGCACGACAGATCAGGGAAGATCTACGGGATGGGCCACGCGGTTTACACCCTGAGCGACCCCAGGGCCGAGATCCTCAAGCTCAAGGCCGAGGAACTCGCCACCAGGAAGGAACAGCTCTTGGAGCTCAACCTCATGAAACTGGTGGCAGATGTGGCGCGGGAACTGATTCAGGAGCGCAAAGGTCAGGTGGTTGCCCCGAACGTGGATTTCTACTCGGGATATGTCTACAAACTCCTGGGCATTCCCATCGAACTCTATACCCCCATCTTTGCCATGGCAAGGGTTACAGGATGGTCCGCCCACCGGATCGAACAGATCATCCAGGCGAAGATTATCAGGCCGGCCTACCTCACCTCGCTCCCGGAGGAATTTGATTACGTCCCTCTCCACGAGAGGTAGCTCTTTTCCTGAATGGTGAGAGATCGCGACCCGGAAGACACGTTGTGGTGCCTTTCGGGTCGTTTGTCGTATAAACCCCCTTCGATTTTCCCGCGCGGTGCGTACACCATCGTGCCGGCTGATCATGGCGCAGGAGACCCCGGATGGGTTGCTGCGTGAGCCCGGAAGACCCTGCTCGTTGACCGCAACGAAGATCGTTTTTTCTGGTCATCTCTCGAGAAACCCTGGTAAAAGGGAAAGGTGCAAGGCTGTTTCACGGGAAGGTGTGCGGACATGGTACGTGTCCCTGAAACGCAGGGGAGGTGATCGTGAGAAAGATTGACGCTGACTTTCTCAGCAGAGGTCTGAGGTGTTCGGGATGGCTGTATCTCCCCGATGGTGCACAAAAACCCCCGGTGATCGTCATGGCCCACGGGATGGCAGCTCAGAAGGATTTCGGTCTACAGAGCTATGCCGAGTACTTTGTTGCCAAGGGAATGGCCGCCTATGTCTTCGACTACCGGAACTTCGGCGCCAGCGAGGGCGAGCCACGGAACCTCGTGAATCCCTGGAGGCACCTCGCAGACTGGGAGGCGGCGATCACCCACGTGAGGGGTCTTACCGAAGTGAATCCCGATAGGCTCGCCCTGTGGGGAACATCGTTTTCCGGTGGACACGTGATGGTGACGGCCGCGAAGGTCAAGGGGATAAGGGCTGTGGTGGCCCAGGTGCCCTTCGTGGACGGAATTTCCTCTGCCATGCAGTTCCCCCTGTCATACCTGGTCCAGGGCGTGTTTCATGGGATGAAAGACGTGTACAGCCTAATCAGGAAAAGGACCCCGCACATCGTACCCGCTGTTGCCGCGCCCGGGGTGTTTGCCCTCATGAACACGCCCGAGTGCATGAAGGGGTACCTTGACCTCGTGCCGGAGGACACCACGTGGAAAAACGAGGTGCCAGCCAGGATAACCCTCATGATCACGTCGTACCGGCCCGTCAGGTATGCCCGGAGGATCCCCTGCCCGGTGCTCCTCGTATACGCGAAGCAGGATTCGCTCATTCCTTATCAGGCCGTTGAAAAGATGGGGCGGGCGATTCCCCGGGCCGAACTCCTCGGTCTCGCCGCGGGGCATTTCGATGTCTACACCGGAAAATTGTTCGCTCAGGTTGTGGAGAAACAAGCCGACTTTTTCTCCCGGCACCTTTCTTGGAGATAGTCCGGCGGGGTTTCCTGGTGTCTGCGCATGTGAAGAAGTTAAGGATGAACGATGAAGGATCATCATTCCCGACAGAAAAGGAGGGGGACATGGCTCATCAGACGAACAAGGTCATGACGGCGAAGGAGGCCATCGGCAGATTCGTGCACGACGGCGATCACCTGGTCATCGGGAACTACACCGTGGGAACCTGTGCCGAACTCGTGTTCGAGGTGATCAGGCAGCAGAAAAAACACCTGACCCTGTATTCCCAGTCAGGCGTCTTCGATGTCGAGGTCCTGGTGGGAGGGGGATGTGTCGACCAGCTCGTTACCACCTACGTGTACCGGGCCGGGGGGAAGGATGGTGGCTCCGCGGTGGAGAGGGCACTGAAGGCGGGGACGCTCCAGATGGAGGACTACACGAACTTCCAGTACAATGCCAGGCTCGTGGCCGGTATGCACGGCTTTACCTTCATGCAGGTCCTGGAAGGCGCCATGGTGACGGATCTCTTCAAGAAACGGACCTTCATGGGCGAGGACAAGTACCGCGTGATGACGTGTCCGTACTCCGGTAAAGAAGTTTTGACTGTTCCTGCAGCAAACCCCGATGTGTGTATCGTGCACGTGCAGAGGGCAGACCGGTTCGGCAACGCCCAGTACTGGGGAGCCCTGGGCAGTGTTGCCGCAGCGGCCCTTGCCAGCAGGAAGGTGGTGGTCTCCTGCGAGGAGATCGTCGAGCATGACATCATTCAATCGAGTCCTCACCTCACCTTGATTCCTGCGTACCGCGTCGATGCCGTGGTTGAGGTTCCCTGGGGGGCGCACCCCACCGAGGTGCTCGGCTACTACAATCTGGACCGGGTGGCCTATGCGCTCTTCTTCATGTCCGACATGACCGGCGATGGCCTGAAGGCATGGATGGACGAGTGGGTCTACGAGTGCAGGGACCGCCAGGCATACCTCGACCATTACGCTCTCAAGCACGGGATGCAGATGCTCGACGCCATCAGGGCCAAGGCCTATTATTCGGCACCCGCAAACTATGGTTCTGCATTCACTTCGTGCTGGGACGACGAGAACCGCGAACGGTCGATGGGGATAACACGCGAAGAAATGGAAAAAATCCTGGAGGAAAGGGGGTTGCTCTATGGCTAACACATACACGCTCGACGAACTCTTGATCATCACCGCTGCCAGGGAAATCAAGGACTATGACCGGGTCATCCTCGGGGTGGGTCTGCCGACCACAGCGGGCGCCATGGCAAAGGCCCTCCACGCGAAGCACGCGACGTTGATGATGGAGTCCGGGATCATCGATTTCCAGCCGCTGGTACCTCCGAATCACATCGCAGACGCCCACGCGTGCCGTGGATTCTCCTATGCCACGGACCTCTTTTCCGCCTTCACCATGACCTACCGGGGATTCGTCGATGTCTGCTTCCTCGGGGTCGGCCAGATCGACAAGTTCGGCAATCTGAACACCACGGTCATCGGCGACTACTACAAGCCGACCCTGAGGTTGCCGGGTTCAGGGGGTGCCGCAGATTTCATATCGTATGCCAGGCGCACGGTGCTCACCATGCGGGGAGGGGAGTTCGTGGAGAAGCTCGACTACTTCACCTCACCCGGCTATCTCGGCGGAGGCGACCAGAGGGACGAGACCGGACTGTTCCCCGAGGGATCGGGACCCTCCATGCTGCTCACGACCAAGGGTGTTTTCCGGTTCCATCAGGAGACCAAGGAACTGTACCTGGAAAAACTGCATCCCGGGGTCAGCGTCGATCAGGTGAAGAAGGACGTCCCCTGGGACCTGCTGGTGTCCCCCGATCTTTCCGAAACAGATCCTCCCACCGAGGAAGAGATCGATTTCATCAGGCAGTTCGCACCCACCGAGGCGGTAGGGAGGAAGCTGATGTACGAACTCGGAATAGCGAACGCGTTGAAGAAAGCCGAGGCGAGAAGCAAGCCCTGAGGGTGTGGACAGCAAAGAAACAACGAGATGGATGGGGTTCATGCGTGAAAGGCTTAAAAACAACGAGAAGCGGCCGTTCGTTTTCGTGATGCAGTGAAGCAGACGCCCTTCGATGTGTGCGTGCGAAGAGGGGAGAACCCGGTAAACAGAATTGCTGCACGTGACCTGTGTCCTTGATGGTGCAGGTTACCCTGACCCATCTTCGACAGTAAATCGTCAAAAATGGTGGTTTAGCGTTTGTAGAGGCGCATAAATCCACGATCGTGATTTT
>OMKS01000046.1_pt1 | contig 88752 bp, 73 predicted proteins | sample 1674721 | NCBI WGS metagenome assembly OMKS01 (sample SAMN06264996, study PRJEB25208) | sediment metagenome | isolation source: hot spring sediment | place: USA: California | collected 2014-09-02 | reverse complement strand
ACGGAGACCACCGGGATCACCCACATCTCCGACGAGTGCAATTTCAAGCTGGGAACCGTGGGCAAGTGTCTGCCCGGGACCGAGGTGATGATCGCCAAGGACGGTGAGATTCTCATCCGCCACGGGGGCGTGTTCAAGGGCTACTACAAGGAAGAGGAGCAGACCAGGCAGATGATTTACGACGGGTGGCTCCATACGGGCGACGTAGGCGAGATCGACGAGGAAGGCTACCTCAAGATCACCGACCGGAAGAAAGACCTCATCGTCACGGCAGGGGGCAAGAACGTTGCCCCGCAGTACATCGAGAACATGCTGAAATTCTCGCCGTACATCAACGATGCCGTGGTCATCGGCGACCGGAGGAAGTATATCACGGCCATCATCGTGATCGACGAAGAGAACGTGGTCAAGTACGCCCAGGACCAGAAGGTGCAGTACACCACCTTTTCAAGCCTGACCAAGACCGAGGAGGTCATCAAGCTCATCGAGGAGGAGGTCAACAAGGTCAACAAGCAGCTCGCCCGTGTCGAGAACATCCGGAAGTTCAGGCTCCTGGACAAGAAGCTCTACACCGAGGACGGTGAGGTCACCCCCACCATGAAGGTGAAACGCAAGTCCATCCACGAACAGTACAAGGATCTCATCGAATCTATGTACAAGGAAGGCGAGTAATCACCGGTTCCCAGACCTGTTGGCCGATGTTCATCATCACGCACGCGGTCCATCATACCGCAAGCGAGCAGACGATGAGAGCCGCCACCCTGTGGGCTCACAGGCATCGCATCTGTGGTTTGCGTGCCACACACATCAGAGGTCTTCTTCGAGGAAGCCCTGCTCTGAAAACATAAAAACCGTCTGTAGCTCCCCGGCATTACCCATGATCCCCTTACCGAATACTGTTTCAGGCATGTTTTTTGCTTACTACTTTTACTCACCTTGTTCTTTAATGATACTCGCTTTGAGGAGATTCTATCAGGGGCATAACGGGGCGGTTCCCCCTGGATCGACCAGAGGAGATCCGTGATTCTCCACGAGAAAGGAGAACTGGTGGCCATGAAGAACGTACGATATGCGCTGTTCCTTCTTGCAGTGGTGCTGATACTCTCTGGATCAGGCTTCGCGGGGTTACTTCATGCACAATCTCCCGGGATGGAAGCCGAGGCCCCCTCACATCCCGACGTCCCGGCGTTCCTGCCTCCTCTGGGCACCTATTACTACTGTTTCGAGTTCAACAGCATCTCCATCGGGACAGCCTTGATCACCATCCATCGCGAGGGCGAGCACTATAAGATGGTGGTGTCCGCACGAACGAACGACACCGTGGATCGCGTATACAAAATCCGGTACCGGGGAGAGAACCTCACTGAACCTGATCACCTCGCGCCTGTGGAGACAAAAATATACCAGCGGGTAAAATCGACGCTGAAGGAGTACGTCATACGTTTTCTGGATGACGGTGTCATTGCAACCTCCGAAAAAAAGATGAAAAAAGGCAGGGTTGTCAACAACAATGCACGGCAGCTCCATCCGGAACGATTCACAGCTGATCCTTTCTCTGCTACCTACCTTGCCCGCGCCCTGGAGTGGAGGGAAGGACTCGAGCAGGTCTTCGAAATCTATACCGGGAAAAAGCGCTATGAACTGCGCCTGACATGCACGGGCAGATCGTCTGTGGAAACCCTCGGTGAGAAGCGGGATTCCTGGGTAATCGTTCCCAGGGTGAATCTCCTGGACACCGGGGAGGGGTCTCCAGACTCCGGTGATACAAAGGCTGACATCAAGATCTACCTTTCAGCCGACGAGTCCAAGGATGTGCTGAAAATCGAGGCCCGCCACACCATGGGAACCTTCCTGGTCCTCCTCGACCGGTTCGAGGCTGCCGCAGACGTGCAGGAAACCCCTTAAGGCCCTCTCATCCGCCTCTTCCTGCTGCGGATATCGTCCCCGGAAATTTCACGCGAACAGGAACCGCCCCTGATCCACCGTCTCCCTGCCCCTTCGGGCGTGCATGTCCAGGAACGCTGGATTGGCGAGTGATCAGAGGAGTAACGGGTCATCTCATGTTTTGCCCCAGAGTCTGTTGTTCAGGCCTGAGCTCCTCTCGATCCGGCGCGATATTCCCGCTGAAAAGATCTCGGGGCGAGCCCACACCTGCAGGTGCTTCTTCGCCCTGGTGATCCCGGTGTATACGAGTTCCCTGGTCATGACAGGAGAATCCCTGGAAGGAAGGATCAGCACGACGGCATCGTACTCCGAGCCCTGACTCTTGTGCACGGTCATGGCAAAGGAAGTCTCGTGCGCCGGCAGCCTTACAGGAGAAACCTTCCTGGCTCTCCCACCGGCCACCTGGAAAAAGGCCCCCAGTTCGCCCTCTTCATCATCGGCAAGGATGATACCGATGTCGCCGTTGAACAGGCGAAGTCCATAGTCGTTTGCCGTGATCAGGATGGGTCTCCCGTGGTACTGTGTGCCATGCTTGGAGATCAGCCCGTGTTCGAGAAGAATCTGCTCGATCGTTGAATTCAAGCCCTGGATGCCGAAGGGCCCCGCTCGCAAGGGGCACAAGACCCTGAATGAATCGAAAAGCATGAACTTCTCCTGAATCGAGGAGGCTTCGAGGTACTTCCTGTACCCCTCAACGATCCTCTCTCTGAGGGAATCTATGAGATCTTCACCCGTTCCGTACTCAACGAAGCTGAGATCCGGGTACGTTCCTGATCCGAGGATTTCCATACACCGGGAAGAATCTCCCTCATTGACGGCACTGCTCAGCTGATAGATGCCGCTTTCCGGGGTGAAGCGAAAGGTTTTCTTCAGCTCGATAATGGAGTCCTGAAGGCCAGGTGCGCCACTTCCCGCTTCGACCTCACACCCGAAGTGCTCCATGAGCGAACGAAACGATGGAGAATAGGCATGGTGCCTGTCCAGGTCACAGATGTCACCCAGAACATAGCCGGCTTCGACCGAGGCGAGCTGATTCTTGTCTCCGAGCAGAATCAGCCGCGCATTCTTCCCGAGCGCCTGCACCAGTCTGGACATCAGGGGAAGGGCCACCATGGATGCCTCATCCACCACAACCACGTCCACGGGGAGCGGGTGTTCGCGCCAGTATCGTGAGCGGGAAGACCCCGGCACCATGCCCAGCAGCCGATGGATTGTAGAGGCCTCCCGGGGAAGAAACCGCCTGATATCATCGGAACAAGCCAGGCCCTGAGCCGAGGAGAGAACAGACTCCTGAAGCCTCTGGGCAGCCTTGCCCGTCGGAGCGGTCAGGGCTACACGAAGTGGACCGCTTTGTTCCATCAGAAGTGCGAGAATCCGTGAAACAACGAAGGTCTTTCCCGTCCCCGGCCCGCCCGTTACAACCGTCAGCCCGCTGAATACCGCGGTGATGGCCGCTATTTTCTGCCAGTCTGAATCCCCTCCCCCTCCCGGGAGAAACATTCGATTCAAACCTCTCTTCAGGAGGTCCCTGTTCACCGGGAACCTCCGTCCGGTACTATCGAGCAGCTTATCGGCGAGCCTCTGTTCATAGTCCCAGTACCGCCGCAGGTAGAGCCTGCCATCCCTGTCAAGGACAAGCGGGGTGCCCTCCCCGGGCATTCCCACCACTGGAGAGCGCTTCAGGCAGGATGTCCAGCGCGCGAGATCCGGACACCTCTGGGGGAGGTCCTTCTCATCGTGGACGATCGAGGTTCCTGAGAAGTCAGCCAGATCGATGCAGATGTGACCTTCCCGGGTATACCTGCTCACCAGTGCGCAGGCAAGGAGCACCTCTTTCCCGGAACCGGAAAGGTCCTCGATGAACCGTGCAAAATGAATATCAATGGGCTCGAAGAACAGGCCTTTCCCCTGCAATCGAACTGCCTTGTCCATGTTCATCCCGACAGATCCCCCCTGACACTACTCTGCGGCCAGTCGATCAGGCCTTCACGCAGCCGGGAGATGCTCGCTTCATCCGGTCGAGCTGAGACTATTCCGTAGTCAGCCCCCGCATTCGGGTCTACCCCCCTGAGAAACACGTAGTATACCCCCGCGAAATGCTCCTGGTACGAGTATCCTGTCATGGTCCTTCTGAGATACTGATCCAGTGCCAGGGTGTAGAGGTGATACTGGAGAACATAGTAGTCCCGATGCATGACCGCCTGGAGAGCATCTCTGCCGTAGCTCTCTCTGTCGCTTCCCAGGTAGTTCGATTTCCAGTCGAGGAGATAGTACCTGCCCCCATGGCGGAACACGAGATCCATGAATCCCCTCAGATACCCCTGCACCGGGTCGAACCTGAGCCTCCCGAGCATCTCGGTAACGTCCATGAGCCGCGCTCCCCCGTCCCGAAAGACATCCCGGAGGGCCATGGGTGTCATGTTCTTCAGTGGCAGGTAGAATTCCAGCTCCGTGAGCCTGGAATCACGGCTGATATCAATGAGCCTGAAGTTCCCGAGGTCTGTTGTGAGCACGTTGGTCACCACGGTGAAGATCGTGTCTCCCCACTTCTCATCGAACCCGAAGGTTTCCATGACCTGTTCGATGGAGAGTCTGATCGAACGATCATCTGCCTGAAAATCGATGAGTTCGAATATCTTGTGCAGCAGCGTTCCGGTGCGGGCTCCCCTGGGAATACTGTATGCATCAAGCTTCTCCGGCTCTGAACGAGCGGTTTCAGCAGTTGACGGCACAAACGTGAGGGTGTCACGGTCGGCAACCTCCTCCAGGGAAAGAGCCTGCCGGGAAACCAGGGAGGTGAAGCTCGCGATCCCCCACGACCTGTCGATCTCCCCCCGGAATCTCCTGGCAGAGAGTGACTCTGTCTTAAGCGTCTCACCATGGAACCTCTGGGGTGCTCCCGAGGGTGGTTCTTCGAGGCACAGCTCCGGTTGTCCCTGGGCTATGATCGACAACAGATCCTGGAGCATGGCCCCTTGATCGATCCTCATCCCTTTGAGTGCCTGGATCCCGGCAGAGGTACCGGGAGCCCTCGGAGCATGGAGGAGATGGGAGAGGGCAGAGGTCTCTGCCTGGTTGAACGTGCCCCAGGCCAGGTAGCAGCGGTGCTTGGCCCTGGTCAGGGCCACGTAGAGAAGCCTCATGTTTTCAGCCAGCGCCTCGGTTTCGGCATATGTTCTGTGTGCATCCTGCTCAAGCGATCCGAGATCAATGGTTGGCATGAAGCCTCTGTCCGGGTCGTGAAAAAGGAAGACGGCATCATCGGTGGTAGACCCTGACCAGGAAAAGGGGCAGAAGACCACGGGAAATTCGAGCCCCTTACTCTTGTGAATGGTGAGTACCTTTACGGCATCGTCATCTGTTTCCAGCCTCAGCTGGTGCTCCTCTTCACGTCTCATCGATGGGTCGCACTGCAGAGAAAACCACTTCACCAGCTGTCTCATCCCGAGATGCCGCTGCCTTTCAGCCTGGTTCAGCACTTCAGAGAGGTGGAGAATGTTGGTGAGCAGTCTCTCCCCCCGATGCTGGGAGAGCAGTCTCTCCCTCAGATTGATCTGCGAGATGAACCTTCTGAACATGGCAATGAACCCCTGGGATCGCCAGAGATCGTGACAGGCTCTAAAGGTGATGATCCACGTCTCCCAGGAGGACTCATCATCCAGGAGGTCATCGATCTCCCGGGCCGTGAACCCAAGGATGCGTGATGCCAGGGCCGTCCTGATGAGTCCTTCGGAAAACGGCTCTGCCATGGCCTTGAGCACCATCTCCATGTCCAGGGTTTCCGGGCTGTCGAAGACATTCTCGTCGCTCAGGACGACACAGGGGATTGCATGGCTTCGCAGGGCATCACGGATCATACGTGCCTGCCGGTTTTCTCTCACAAGAACGGCAATATCGCTCGGCTTGATGCGCTGATCCCCGATACGGACCTCTCCGCGGGAAGCCCCTGTGAGCAGCCGGGATATCTCGTTCACGACGGCACCCGTTATGCGCTCCTCGGCCTGGAATTTGGGAATCGGTCGGTCATTGTCAGAGCCGAAAAACCACAGGACAACGTGCGCGTCCTTTCCATCGGAGAAGAGGGCCCGATCATGCACTGCAGCGGGGATTGCAGGCTCAAAACCTATTCCCCTGAACACGAAGGGCTCCTGTGAAGAGGAGAAGAGATGGTTTATGGCCTCGATCAGGCCCGGTTCGCTCCGGTAGCTCTCCCTGAGGGTATGCCTGAGTGCGCGGGGCACGGACTGCGATGCAGAGAGGTAGGTGAAGATATCCGCACCCCTGAAGGAATAGATCGCCTGCTTTGGATCTCCGATCATGAACAGGGGGCCCTCGGGAAAGACAGTAGAGAATATCTCGTACTGGATCGGGTCTGTATCCTGAAATTCGTCGATAAGTGCTGCCTTGAGGTGTTCCCGGATCGCATGGGCAAGGGTGGAGCCCTCTTCGGATCGAAGCGCATCACGCATCCTCATGAGCATATCGTCGAAGTGGATCAGGCTGTTGCGTTCTTTTCTCCTGGGAAGCTCTGCATCCAGAAAACGGAACACTTCGCGTTTCAGCCAGATGATCTTCTCGTCCATGGCCTCGACAAGGGCCCGGGATCGCTGCAGGAGCTCTTCACACAGGGAAAAGAACGGGTGTTCCGGCGCCAAGAACCCTTTCTTGACAAAAGTCCCGATCTTGGAAGTAGAGAACCTCTCGATGAAAGGGTCCACGGGGAGCTCCCTGCCCTGTGAGGAGATGAAGTCGTCCATGCATCGGCCCCAGATGGGGAGGCTCTCGGGCTTGTACAGTGAGCGCTTCAGGTTCCCTCCCAGCAAAAGAAGCTGCAGGATCTGCTCTCGCTCCTTGTTCCAGCAGTGTTCCACCCTCTTGAACTGCTCCTGGTAGAGTGATCGGGCAGGTTCGATCTCGGGGGCCTTACCCTCGGGGATGATCCTGGCGTGGAGGGGAACCTTGCGGACGAGATTGAGAAGGGTTTCCGGTGTGACCCTTTTCCTGCGAAGGTACGACACGAATTCTGGAACGGCGTCCGGCAAGACACACCCCCGAAAGAAGTCGTCTATCACGTTGAGCTGGATCTCGCTCTGATCGGTGATAAGTTCGCTGGCAAAGGGGCTCCCGCTCTCGAAAGCCATCTCGTGGAGCATTCTCTGGCAGAACCCGTGGATGGTAAAGATCGCCGCCTCGTCGAACCGATGCAGGGCTTCCTGCAGACGTTCGACCGCCCGGGCCGGGTTTTCCTGGGATGCCGCAAGACCCTTGAGGTATTCATCACCGCAAGCCCCCGTGGACAGTGCCCCGAGGGCGGCGTGTATTCTGGACCTGATCCGCTCTCTCAGTTCGTCGGTGGCCGGAACCGTGTAGGTCACCACGAGGATCTGGTTGACTTCAAGTTCTTGCTCCAGAAGATATCTGAGGTAGAGCGATGTCAGGGTGTACGTCTTGCCCGTTCCTGCACTGGCCTCGATGAGGTGTGTTCCGTCCAGGGGGATTGCCAGCAGCTCCTGTGTGTTCACAGCTTCTCCTGCCGTGCATGTGCCATAAGCGGCATGAACACGTTCTCTGAAAGGGATACGAACTCGTCATCGAGGGGATCGACCGTGGAAAAACAGATCCGGTAGTAGCTGTTCTCTTTTTCTGCACCGTGGGCGTACCCGCCGTTCCACGCGTCCCGCGCAGCGTTTAGGCAGTCTTGACGTGAGTGAGCCGGACTTTTTTTCTCCAGAACGAATTTCCACGAACTCTGCGGGAAGAAGTGAATGGGCCTGCTCAGGCCCGACCAGTAGATAGTCAGCAGTTCGGCAAGTATGTCCGGGGCGTACTTTACCGGTTCGAAGGTAATGAGTCTGTCCCGTGCCACATGGTGGCTCATGACCCGAGGATCATGGGCAGCGCACAGGAAAAGATGCATGATCCAGGTTCTCACGAGATCATTGCCCCTGAGAAGACCCCCCCGGTATGAGATCATTGCATGTTCGCCGGCAAGGACAGCTGACCCATGGATGAGGAAGTCTCCACTTACCAGATCGAATCTCACCTGCTCAGGCGTTCGATTCCTGGAAAGATCTCTGATGGTCGTGATCTGGGATTTCACGTCACGGGTGAGCTCCTCGAGAATATCCTGGCCCGCAATCCCGTGGGGAAGAGTTCCCTGGGCCAGGATTTGTTTCCAGGTCTTCCTGGGATCGATCCCGGCCAGGTCATCCCTGATGATCATCTGCCTGTACTGGTATGCATGGAGGGGATCGAGATCAAAGGGCTCCCTGTCCAGAATGGCTTTGGTCCTATCCCGCACAAAGATGCCGAGCCTCCGGGTGAGGAGAAACTCCGCAGGATTCCTGAAAAATCTGCACAGGCCGTCTCCATCCAGGATCTTCCACTCGAGACCGGGTTCCTTCAGAGGATGCTCTCCAAAATCCCACGAGACCTTTTCTCTGCACACGAGACGCTTGGCGGCCCGCTCATTCTCACTCGAGTAGCTGAACAAACCCTGGGTCCCGGTAAAGTATTTCGGATTGAAGGCCTGGAGCGGATGCCGTCTGAGCATGTGTTCCACCACAGCCCGGTTGTCAGAGAAGCAACAAGCATCGTCCACATAGTCCATGAGCGTGCTCACCACAACACTGGGAGGAATCGATGCATTGTCCTGAATGCCCTGCCCTATGTAGCTCATGCAGAACGCGTCGTGAGCGGAGAGCATGGCTTCAAGGAAAATGGCGAGATCATCGTCACGTTTTGATCGATCCCCCGATCCCGGCTGTGCAGAGATGAGGTCAAATCCTGTGCGAACCGACTGTCTCGGATAGTTCGCATGGTTCATCCCCATCAGCCAGATGACCCTGAAGGGGATGCTTCGCATGGGCAGCATGGAGCAGAAGGTCACTCCGCCAGAGATGAACCCCTGCCCTTCCCGTGATCTGCTGAGCCGGTCCTGCAGGGCCGCTTTGATAACCACGAGAGAGACCTGGTCATGAAACCCGGCAATCTCATGACTCCTCGCGAACTCAGACAGCACGGTTCTTATTGCATGCAGGTAAGCCTGAGACTCTTCATCTTCCAAAAAAAACGCCTCCAGAAAGGTTTTCAGGGTTTCAGACCACTCCAGGAGGGAACGTGCCCGCGTGCTGTCCTCCATCCAGGAAAACACTGCGCGCACAAAGTCCAGGAATCGCCCGAGCACCAGCGCATCCTCGCCCTCCATGTCGTCGTAGGGAAGAATATCGCAGAACAGTTCGGGTGACTGCGCCGGCAGGGCATAGCCGAGAAGCAGTTTCCTGATTCCCCACTCCCAGGTATTCTGTTCGATGCCATCCGATTCCCCTTCTTTTTCCCCAACAGCGTCACGCCCACACCTGATGTTCGTGACCGATATCCAGTCCTGGATCAGAGACAGGTGCTTCTCCTCAAGGGAGAATTTCCTCCTGAGGGCATCACACTCCAGGAGAGCATACACCTTTGTTGCCTCTAAACGGCTCTGAGGAATATCGAGGAGGGCGAGAAAGGTGTCCGTGATATCATTCAATGCTCTCAACGACCGGTCCGCGATACCGTGGGGGATGTATCGGGGGTCGTGTGATGAGCTGGTGAACACTGCATGAACCAGCGGCGCATACACCTCGATATCAGGGGCCATCACCAGGATATCCTCGGGTCTGAGACCAGGAATCTCTTCGAACATGCCCAGCAGGGATTCGAAAAGGACTTCCACCTCTCTCATGGGACTGTGGCAGGAGTGAACCTGGATGGATCTGTCCTCCTGGGTGATCTCATGGTTACCCGTTGGGCATCTCAATTCGAGGATGTCATTCTGGATGTACCCGAGCATGGTGTTCCTGTCTGAAGGGCTGTAGTTTTCATATCCCTCGAACTCATGTTCATGAACGAGAGAAAAGAAGGTCCTTCCCAGGCCACCCAGTGACGCAAGGATGGGATTTCCCTGTTCGAGGTGGAGTTCATCTCTGCTTTTGTCTCCCGAGTAGCGTTTTATTCTCGAGATCTCAGAGGACGAGCGGATATCAAACCAGAACTCGCGACAGGGATTCATGAGAAAGAGGAAGACATCCGTACGTGAGGAGATCGCGCTGATGACGTCGAGGTGAAACCGGGGCAGGTACGAGATTCCAAAGATGGAAATCCTTTTGGGGAGGCGGTTCGGGTCGCAGCTTTCCAGTGCACCGGGAAACTCCCTCCAGAGTTCAGTTCGGTGCAGCCCTGATTTCGTCTTCACCAGGGCCTGCCACAGACAGGCCTGCCAGTATTCATCCTGTGCATGTCCGGGAATACCTGAACGATTCCCCCTGTCCCACACACGGATCATCTCGGGGCGGAAGATCAGGTACTGATCAAAGGTATCCGCCAGGATCCGCGAGAACTGATAGCGCTTGCGTGCATCTCCATCGTCCTCGAGATAGGCTCTCAACCCGGAAAACCCGGGGTCACCAAGGTGCTCCGGGATCAGCGCCATGAGTTTCCAGGTCATGTGCTCCACGTCGAAGGACTCGTCCTGATTCACTCCAGGCATTACCCGTTCGAAAAGCTCGGAGAGCAAAGCATTGGGAAAGGGAAACTTCATGTTTGCACAGATGCCGTTGAGTGAGGCGAGTTTCATGGAGATCCACCGCTGCATGCCGGTGCTCTGAACAACCACGATTTCCGGTTCCAGGGGAGAGGCACGGGGGGTTCTCAGGACCCTCGCAAGCTCTGATGCAAGTGTCTCGAGTCTGTTGCTGAGGAATACCTTCATTCCGGGCATTTTATCTCCATGTTTCCATCCATTAAGGGAAGTTATACCATACTCCTCTGTCCTGATGAAGACCCTCGAACGCACCTCAATCCGGCAGGATTTCCCTATTCATACGGGTTATCGCACCCCGATACGGTCTGTGGCAGATCTTTCCTCCTCAGGCAACCCCAGGTTCCCTCGGACAAAGAACATCTTGAATCATCTCCTGCCTTGATATACTCAAGGGATGTAACCTCGGGATAGTATCAGGGCGCCTGTTGTGTTGAACACAGCTCAGGAGTTCCGGGTGAAAAAATCGACTCCTGATATTCTCTGCAGTGTGATTTGTGACCTCCTCGTGATCATCACCTCACACAGGCTGCTTTTTCTCAGTACAAGAGAAAGGATAGGCTTGCCATGTCGAAATCCAGGCAGACTTTCCTTATGGAACAATTCCGACGCCGCCCGTGCATTGGAACGCACCTCTGATCCTACCTACTTTATCTTTCTCCAGTGCCAGATCCGCTCGAAGATTTTCTTCTCCGATGCTGGCATCCGTCAAGGGGGTCACACGCTCGCTGACAAACCTCACATCCTCCATGGAATAGAATGCCTGGGGATTGAATCTCTTGATTCTGTTCAGAAAGGGTCCGATATCGTGCCGCTCGATGATGGAAACAATCACCTTCACCGAACCGGTGACACCCTGCGCGTCGATGACGGTCAGCCCATATCCCGAGGCCCACAACTTTTTTCTTGTGAAGACACTGCTCTTTCTTTACGATGACACGGTCATGAACGTATCGAACTGATCCGGGGAGGACATCGTGTACGACTTTCAAAAGGGCAGCGTCAGATTCATCCGCGGAGGCAGATATCCCCACAGCCACACCGTGGTGATCGACGACGAGAGACGCGCCCTGATTGATGCAGCCAGCGACAAGGAGAAGCTCCTCGCCTTCGATCGGGAACGACCTGTGGATCTCCTGATCACGAGTCACGCCCACGAGGATCACCTCATGTTCAATCACCTTTTCGCGCACGCTCAGTTCCTCGCACACGAGGCGGATGCAGAAGCCTTTGGCAACAGCAGGACCCTGGTGCTCCAGTATGCCCCGAGTGAAGAGGAACACCCGGTGTGGGAGGAGTTTCTCATCAGGGACTGCAACTTTGTCCCTCGCTATCCGGACAGACTCCTCAAGGATGGAGATCTCATCGATTTCGGACACACCCAGGCACAGGTGATCCATACCCCGGGACATACCCCTGGTCACTGCGCATTCCATTTTCTCGAAGAGAAGATCCTGTTCCTTGCAGACCTCGACCTGGTAAAGGCTGGGCCGTACTATGCCGATGTCACCTCGAGTCTGAATGATACCATCAGATCGCTCGAGCGGATCAGGTCCATCGAGGTTGAGACCTTCCTCACCTCCCATGGGAAGGGAATCTATGATGGAGATCCTGCTCATATCGATCGCTACCTCGAGACCATCTCCTGCCGTGAGGCATCGCTCCTTGAGTTCCTCTCAACCGGGCCGAAGACCCTGGCTGAAATTGTCGCTCGAGGAATCATCTACGGTCCCCCGAAATCGATCGGGGCATGGGATCTCTCGCTGTCTGAAAAGGGCATGATGATCAAGCACCTTGAACGCCTCACGGGATCCGACATGCTCCTGATGGAAAACGGACGCTACCACGTGATCGAGTAATGCCCGGGGAACGCATCGACATGGGCAACGCCTGAATGTTGTAGTGCAGCTGCGGAAGGTCGAGTGTCGAGAAACCCTCATTGACATTCTGTTAAGCTCCAGCAGAAACAAAAAGTCGTGCAGCCGCGGCAGGTCGAATGTCGAGGCACCCCTCTCCTGGTGTTTTCCAGTATGATGAGCATTTCTCCTCGGGTTTCAACTTTTCCGCGTGAGTCACCGATGAGATACCCCATGATCCATGGAGGCCGTGAAGGCGTGTTCCCGGCGCATCATGCAAGGATGTGGATTCATGGATCCATACGATCACACGTGGGTACCACCTGGTAAAGGAAAAACCATGCAGTATGTCTATCGGGATATCGTCGAAAGATCGCCGTTTCTCATCTGCCGTTTTCTTCCCGGGGATGGCACCATCACCCTGGTCAATGAAGCCCTTTGCCTCTGTTCAGGAACACCGCGGGAGGAACTCGTGGGAACGGACTTCTTCTGTCTTGTCCCCAGGGAAGATCACACCCTCCTGAGGGATCACCTCGTCGCTCTGACTCGGGAGAATCCCCAGGCCACCATCGAACACGCCCTGCTCTGCCCGGGGGGGACCAGACAGTATCGCTGGATCACCGAGGCCCTTTTCCATCACAACGGCGGTATCTATGAGTACCAGTCCATAGGACAGGACATCACGGAGACAAAAAACCAAGAAACTCACGCCCACCACGCCCAGAAGATGGAGGCAATCGGGACCCTGGCAGGGGGAATTGCCCACGATTTCAACAATATCCTCTCCGGCATCCTTGGCTTTACCGAGCTTGCCATTATGGAAACCGAACAGGGATCATCCATCAATAAAAAACTCGAACATGTGATCAAATCAGGCAACAGGGCAAAGGAACTCATTAAACAGATCCTCCTGTTCAGCCGCCAGGGCGATGACGAGAAAAAACCCATTCACATCCAGGCAGTCATAGAGGATGCCCTGAAGATGCTCAGGGCAAGCCTGCCGTCCTCGCAGGAGATCTTCCAGGTTCTCGATGCAGGCGACGCCATTGTCGAGGCTGATCCAACCCAGATACACCAGATCGTCATCAACCTGTGCACCAATGCATACGACGCAGTCATGGATACCGGCGGATTCATCGAGGTGAAGCTGTTTCATCGCAAGAAACGCGACAGAACAGGGAGTGAGGCCACCGGAGAAAAACCCGGTTCATGTGTCGAACTCATCGTCACGGACACGGGGAGCGGAATGGCTCCACAGGTCATGGCCCGGATCTTCGACCCCTACTACACCACCAAGGAGAAGGGAAAAGGGACCGGTCTCGGGCTCGCCATTGTCCATGGGATTATCAAAGGCCTCGGAGGAACCATCACGGTCCAGAGTATCCAGGGAAAAGGAACCACGTTCTCTGTCCTCCTTCCCGGGGTGGATCCTCCGGGAGACGATCGTACAGATGAGAACACACCCATACCCACGGGGAACGAACGAATCCTGTTCGTCGACGACGAGGAGGATCTCACCGACATGGTCCGGCAGATGCTCGAACTTCTGGGATACCACGTCACAACCCGGACAGGAAGCATCGATGCACTGGAACTCTTCAGGACACATGCGGATTCCTTCGATCTCGTCATCACGGATCTCATCATGCCGAAGCTCACCGGTGAGGATCTCGCCCGGAACATCCTCTCCATCAGAGAGGACATTCCCATCATCCTCTGCACCGGGTTCAGCGATGCCATCACCGAGGAAACAACCTTGGCGCTGGGCATAAGACGGCTGATCATGAAGCCTCTGGTTCTCAGGGAGTTCGCACAGGTCATCAGATCCGTGCTCGATACGGACTGATCCATTGCCGACAAGCCTTTGATTTTATCCGGGTGTGCCTTGGAATATCATATACGTGCTCAATGCGGTCTGATCCGGTTTGCTCCGGGTACCAGCTGCATTTTTACCAGGATATCCGGCACTGCTTTTCGGGGAACCCCCGTGGCACCAACCCCATCAGCTGTGAGAAACTCCCTCAGCTGAAGGCGCTCACATAGCGATAGATGGTCCAGAAATGGGAAAAACTCCCCATGAGAACGAAAATGTGGAAGATCTCATGGAACCCGAAGACGTTCGGCAGGGGATCAGGTCTCTTGACAGCATAGATGAGTGCTCCCACACTGTAGAAAAGCCCTCCTGCAAAAAGCCAGAAAACCGCTCCGGGCTGAAGGGTTTTCACGATGGGGCCGATCCCCGCGAGGGCCAGCCATCCCATAAATACATAGACGCCAGCGGAGATCCACCTCGGGGCCTGGATCCAGAATATCTTGAAGATGATGCCGAAGATCGCAATGGCCCAGATACTCCCGAAGAGGCTCCAACCCAGGCTTCCGCGCAAGGGGATGAGGCATAACGGGGTATAGGTGGCAGCGATCAGGATAAAGATCATCATGTGATCGAGCTTCCTGAGCCTGGCTAACGCCGTGTCCGACAACGGCAGCCAGTGGTACAGGGTACTCACAGTGTAGAGCAGAATCATGCCCATCCCGAACACGCTGTAGGTGGTGATGTGCCAGGGCCTGGGAGGATTGCTCGCTTCAAGAACAAGAAAAACCAGACCAACTACCGCGAGCACGGCGCCGACACAATGTGTCAGCCCGTTCACCGGTTCCCTCAAAAAGCGCTGCACTCTTCCCAATCCCGTCATGGTCTGACCCTTTCCCGCTTTCATTCCTGGTGCCCTCCCCCGTTGTCCTCACGGTATCGAGATCTGCATTCAGGCTCTTTGACACCTGAAGATCTGTCTTTCAGAAGAGTTCTAGCACACTCGTGAGGAGGTTCTGTGTCAAACAAGGGAAAAGAAACTGTCAATACAATGAAAACGTCGGGCCACAGACATGGCACCACTCCCTCAATGGCCCTGCAAGGCACGATGATCATGGCCCCATAAGGCACATAAGGCACACCCGGTGCATCGCGATATGCTGCCTTCAGGGCGCTGCTGATCCCCGTTGACTGTTCACCTTGACGAGGGAAAACCCATCCCGGCAGCACTCGTTAGGCACCGTACCGAAGGGCGCCTGGCACTCCGAAGCACCCTGTCGCCGGGACACCAGGGTTGGCGATCTGAAACATTGTCCCTTTACATCCCCCCTGTTTTTAAGGATACTTTACACGGCAGATCAGGAGAGAGGAGAACGATCGGCATGATGATCGCCGTTATCGATGATGAACCCGATATCCTCAGTCTCGTCTCGCTCCATCTCAAACGGTCTTCTTTTTCCGTCGAAACGTTTCCCGATGCACACAGCTTCCTCGCCTTCCTGCAGAGAAAAACTCCGGACCTGATCATTCTCGATCTCATGCTCCCAGATGAAAACGGGTTTGAGGTGTGCAGGCGCCTGAAAAGCGACGCGAACCTTTCTTCCATTCCCATAATCATGCTCACCGCAAAGACCCAGGAGGAGGATACGGTCACCGGGCTCGAGATCGGTGCCGATGATTACATGACAAAACCGTTTTCCCCGCGTGAACTGGTAGCCCGGGTGAAGGCGCTCCTGAGGAGGACCGCTCCTTCTGCACAGGGAACCATCACGCTGAGAAACGGTCTTGTCATCGATCCAGAGAGTTTCCAGGTGAGACTCAACGAGAACACCATCGAACTCACCCTGGTCGAGTTCAGGATCCTGCATCTCCTTGCATCGAAACAGAACAAGGTGTTCACCAGAGAGGTGATCCTCGATCACCTCTGGGGCAATGAAAAGGCGGTTCTGGACAGGACCGTGGATGTCCACATAAAGAACGTGAGGGACAAGCTCGGACCCGCCGGTGACTGCATAAAAAACGTGCGGGGAGTGGGATACAAGGTGGAAGGGTGAAGAAGCCAATCTTTTTGAAGATCTTCTCGGGCTACCTGCTGATCTGCCTTGCCCTGTCATCACTGATACTCCTGATCACCTTCAACAGCATCCGCACCCACTTTATCGATACGACCATCTCCACCCTTGTTGCCAGAGGAACCCTGGTGACGAGGGCTGTGCATCCCCTCCTCGAACAGGCCGATCCGTCACGGCTTCAAGCCCTGGTGACCGAGATGGGATCAGACATCGCAACACGCATCACCATCATAAACAACACCGGCGTCGTGGTCGCCGATTCTGTAATGTCGGCTGAATCCTCCGAGAACCACCGATTCAGGCCAGAAGTTTCACGGGCCCTCTCGGGTGAAATCGGCCATGCGATACGCTACAGCACCTCCCTTGACGACGATCTTCTCTACGTTGCCCTGCCCGTGGAACTTCACGGGAAGATTCAGTCTGTGGTCAGACTCAGCCTTCCCCTGAAGGACATTCAGCGTCTGCTGGACACCATCTGGGAATCCATTCTCCAGCTCACGGTCCTGGTGATTCTCTTTTCAGTGGTCATCGCGCTTATTTTCTCCCACATCCTCTCGACGCCCATTCGGGACCTCAACAGGGCCTCGAAGAAGGTTGCTTCGGGAAATTTCGATGTCAGGGTAACCATTCACAGCAGGGATGAACTCAGGGAACTGGCTGAGAGCTTCAACGAGATGACGGCACAACTGCGGTCATATTTCTCAACGCTTTCCCAGAGGAACGAGGAACTCGAAGGCATCCTGGCCTCCATGAGCGAGGGGCTCCTCGTGCTGGATCGCGAGGGCATCATCCTCCTGACGAACGAGAGCGCTTCAGAGCTCTTCGACGTGGAACCCATCCGGGGAAGATACTTCTGGGAAGTGGTCAGATCGTTGAAATTCAACTCCCTCCTGGAGCGCTCGGATACCGGACCGGTGATCGATGATGTCGATCTGGGTGAAAAAACCTTCCTGGTGAGCATCACCCCCCTTCGTTCCGGAAATGCCAGGGTTGTGCTCTTTCACAACATTACGGAAATGAAACGGCTCGAAAAAATCAAGCGTGATCTCGTGGTGAATGTCTCCCATGAACTCAGGACACCTCTGACCGCTATCAAGGGGTTCACGGAGACCCTCCTGGATGGGACCGACGAACACATATCCGATCACCTCAAGGTCATTCAGCGGCACACGGACAGGCTCATCAACATCGTTAACGACCTCCTCGACCTCTCTACCCTGGAAGAACCATCCACCGCACTCAACCTCGAAGAGATCGAGTTGAGGACCCTCCTGGAAAAGGTCAGCACCGCCTTCGAGCTCCGGATCAAGGAGAAGAATCTCGAGGTGACCTTCTCCGGACCTTCTGAACTTCACCTCCAGGCCGATCCCTTCCGTCTCGAACAGCTCTTCGGCAACCTCATCGACAATGCCCTCAAGTACACCGAACACGGCAGCATGGCGATAACCTTCCAGGAGAACCAGAACAGTGTCATCATCGAGATCGCCGATACCGGGATCGGCATTCCGAAGGAGCACCTTCCGAGGATCTACGAGCGGTTCTACGTGGTGGACAAATCCCGGTCCAGACTCCTCGGTGGTACCGGGCTGGGCCTGGCCATCGTGAAACACATCGTCTCGACGCACAACGGGTCCATAAAGGTGGCGAGCACCCCCGGTGCGGGCACAGCGTTCACTGTAACGCTTCCGAAGAGACAGCCGGAAAGACCCCCTTCTCAAGACTGAAGAGTTGTGTCTGGCGGGAGAATACTCCCCTCCACGGTATGATTCATGAATCCTCTCAAACGATGATTCTTTCCACTGATCATCCCCTTGTGCCTCTGGTAAAGGGCCTGAACCACCAGCCGTTTTCACGAAAAATTAACAGAAACTTTATCAATCCTTAACATGGCTGTGGTGATACGGGTCAAAAGAAAAAGTTTTCGGAGGAAGCTATGAAAAAAACGTTTTCACCTGTTAGCGCATCACTCGTTCTGACCGCCCTGGTCTTCTTCACTGTTCTCGGTATAACGCCCACATCCGTCGAGGCCAACGACATCACCATCAAGGGATCCACCACGGTCCTTCCCATCGCCCAGATTACGGCTGAAACCTTCATGGACCAGAACCCCACTGTCAACATCTCAGTTCAGGGAGGCGGCTCGGGTGTAGGGATCGCGTCGCTCATCGACAAGACCACGGATATCGCTGATTCATCGCGAAAGATCAAGTCCCAGGAAGTAGAAAAAGCAAAGGCCGCCGGAGTCAACGTCAACGAGATCATCGTTGCAATGGACGGAATCGCGGTGATCATCCACCCCACCAACAAGATAGCCGCCCTGACCAGAGGTCAGCTCAAGGACATCTATACCGGAAAGATCTCCAACTGGTCTGAACTCGGCGGCAGCGACGCAAAGATCGTGGTCATCTCCCGGGACACCTCGAGCGGCACCTTCGAGTCATTCTTCGAGCTGGCCCTGGACAAGGAGAAGGTCCGTGCCGATGCCCTGACCACGGCATCCAACCAGGCCGTTGCCCAGATCGTTGCCCAGACACCGGGGTCCATCGGGTACGTGGGATTCGGGTATCTTTCCAGCAGGGTCAAGGACATCCCGGTTGATGGCATTACGTGCACCAAGCCAACGATCGTCTCAGGTGCCTACCCCCTTTCAAGACCCCTGTACATGTACACGGATGGTTCTCCTGCGGGCGTGGTGAAGAAGTACCTCGATTTTGTCCTGAGTGCCGAAGGCCAGAAGCTCGTTGAAGGCGAAGGATTTGTGGGACTGAACTAGTCGGGTCCTGATACCCCCCGGTGGGAGATGATCGCATCACCGTTGTCTCTCTCCGGAGCCCTTCCTTTTTAACCGAAAATTAATTGCATCTTAACCATATCTTAACATTCTTCCCCTATATTTACAGATACAATGAGAGAAGGCATGAGCATGGTTGAACGAGCAAGGAAATGCATGCGGTTTTACTTCACTACAGCCCTTGTGGGTGCACTCCTGTTCTTTTCAGGTTCAGGACCGCTGAATGCCTTCAAGGGAGAGATCTCCATCAAGGGTTCGACAACGGTGTTGCCCATAACCCAGATCACTTCCGAGATCTTCATGGAATACCACAGAGGTGTCACGATCTCTGTCCAGGGAGGAGGCTCGGTGTTCGGCATCACCTCCCTGATTGAAGGCACCACGGATATCGCTGCCTCTTCCCGGAGGATTGCTGCTTCTGAATCCGAGAAGGCTCTGTCCCGCGGCATCACGCCTGTTGAAACCACCATCGCCATCGACGGGATCGCCGTGGTTGTCCACCCCTCCAACATCAAGAACTATCTCACGATGACCCAGATCAGGGACATCTACATCGGGAAATACTCGAACTGGTCGGAGCTGGGAGGCCAGAACAGGAAAATCGTGGTCATCTCCCGGGACACCTCGAGCGGCACCTTCGAGTCATTCAGGGAGCTTGTGCTGGATCAGGCGAGGGTTCGTCCCGATGCACTGATCACCGCTTCCAACATGACGGTGAAAACAACCGTTGGCCAGACTCCGGGAGCCATCGGCTACCTGGGGATGGGGTATCTCACGGACGCGATCAAGGATGTCAGGGTCGACGGGGTGAGGTGCACCCGTGAAGCCGTACGATCAGGGGCCTACCCTTTGGCACGACCGCTCTACCTCTACACAAGGGGGACCCCGGAAGGGGTCGTGGCGACGTACCTCGACTTCATCCTGAGCCCCCAGGGTCAGCTGCTCATCGAGAAACAAGGGTTCATAGGAGTTGCCCGCTAGTGCTCTTCGACGCATCGTGGAGATAACTCGGATACCATGAGATCACCTGCCTTGACGAAAAGAGACCTGCAGAGATTCAGGGAACGTCTCTACAAGTGGATCTTCGGCGTTCTGGCCCTGGCATCCCTGGTGTTCCTGGTGGGGATCATCCTCACCCTGTTTATTGAATCTCTTCCCATTTTTCTGCATTCAGGCCTCGCCCACCTGCTCTTCGGCATGGAGTGGTATCCAACCCACGAACCTCCTGACTTCGGCATGTGGCCCCTCATATTCGCCTCAGTCTTCGTCACGCTTGGAGCCATGGTGGTGTGCGTGCCCATCGGGGTGGGCAGCGCCCTGTATATCCACGAGATTGCGAGCGAACGGCAGCGGGCGTTTCTGAAACCCCTCGTCGAGATCCTCGCCGGGATCCCCTCCATCGTCTACGGGTTTTTCGGCATGGTGATCGTGGCACCCTTTCTCCAGAGATCCCTGGGGATTCCCGTGGGGTTGTGTGCATTCACCGCAAGCCTGGTGCTGGGGATCATGGCCACCCCCACGATCTGCAGCCTCGCGGAGGATGCCGTGAGCTTTGTGCCGAGAAGTTTTCGCGAGGCGTCCCTGGCACTGGGGGCAAACAGGTGGCAGACCCTCACCAGGGTAATCGTTCCGGCAGCGGGGTCGGGGATCTCCACCGCCATCATCCTCGGCATGAGCAGGGCGGTGGGAGAGACCATGACCGTGCTCATGGTCGCCGGCGGTGCGGCAGTGATCCCCAAGTCCCTCTTTGACCCTGTCCGGCCCATGACCTCCACCATTGCGGCCGAGATGGGAGAGGCGGTCATGGGGAGTCTGCACTTCAGTGCGCTGTTTGCCATCGGGCTCATTCTCTTTCTCATGACACTGGTATTCAACATCCTCGCTGAGATCATCAGCAGGCGCTACAGACTGAAGCTGGGGCTGGGCAGATGACGGAAAAGACCCTGATCATGCAGAATCGAGAAGGAGAGAGACGGCCACGCCCCATCGGTGAGAAGAAAATCATCAGGGCAAAGGACATCTCACAGGGTCTCGGGTTCACGCTCCTGTTCCTGTGCATCCTCTTCTCTCTCTTCTTCCTGGGCTCCATCATCTACTTCATAACGGCTCGGGGGCTCGAGGTCATCTCCTGGGAATTTCTCACCCAGGTGCCCAGAAGGGGCATGACCCAGGGAGGCGTAGCTCCTGCCATCGTGGGGACCTTCTACCTCACGGTGGGGGCGATCCTCTTCGCCCTCCCGCTGGGGTTGTCCTGTGCCATCTATCTCTGCGAGTACAGCCCCCGGAGCGTCGTCGTCAACATCATCCGCCTGAGCATCAACAACCTCGCAGGGGTTCCATCCATCGTGTTCGGGCTCTTCGGCTTTGCCCTCTTCGTGAAGGTCTTCAATTTCGGGGTCTCCATCCTTGCCGGCAGCCTGACGCTCGGCATCATGGCCCTGCCGGGCATCATCTCGGCATCCCAGGAAGCAATCCTTGCGGTGCCCCAGTCCTTCAAGGAGGCCTCTCTGGCGCTCGGGGCAACCCACTGGCAGACCATCAAGAAGGTGGTCCTGCCCACGGCGCTTCCAGGGATTCTGACAGGCGTCATCCTGAACGTGGGCAGAGTCGCCGGAGAGACAGCACCCATCCTCTTCACCGCGGCTACCTTCTACACCCGCGGATATCCCAACTCCATCTTTTCTGAAGTCATGGCTCTGCCCTACCACATCTACGCGCTCATGACGGAGGGAACGAAACCCGAGGTGCAGACTCAGATTGCCTACGGCTGTTCCATGATCCTGCTGTGCCTCGTGCTGGCAATTTCGGCGCTTGCCATTATTCTCAGACAGAGACAGAGGGTGACCTATGGATCATGACGTGAAGATCAGTTCCCGGAATGTTGACTTCTACTACGGGAAAACCCGGGCACTGAAAAACATCAACTTCGACATCTACCCCAACAAGGTCACGGCACTCATTGGACCTTCGGGCTGCGGAAAGTCCACGTATATCCGGCTCCTGAACCGCATGAATGACCTGATTCCCGGTGCCAGGGTGGAAGGGGAGATCCTCATCGACGGTTCTGACATCAATAGCCCGAAGACCGATGTCGTTGATCTGAGGCGCAGGGTGGGCATGGTGTTTCAGAAGCCGAACCCCTTCCCCAAGAGCATCTTCGACAACATGGCCTACGGTCTCATCATCAACGGCATGCGAAACAGAAGTCTCATCGAGGAGAAGGTGATCGCGTCCCTGCAGAAGGCCGCCTTGTACGAGGACGTGAAGGAACGGCTCAATGACAGTGCGCTTCAGATCTCCGGGGGACAGCAGCAGCGGCTCTGCATTGCCCGCTGCCTCGTGGTGGAACCCGAGATCATCCTGTTCGACGAGCCGTGTGCGAGCCTCGACCCCATCTCCACCAGGAAGATCGAGGAACTCATTCTGGAGCTGAAGAAGGAGTACACTATCGTGATTGTGACGCACAACATGCAGCAGGCGGCCCGGGTGTCGGATTACACGGCCTTCATGTATCTCGGGGAGCTCATAGAGTATGACGAAACGGAAAAGATCTTCACCATACCCAAAGAGAAGATGACGGAAGAGTATCTCTCGGGAAAGTTTGGATAAGGAGTTCCTATGCTGGAAGAAATGAAGCTCAAGAATCTGAAGAAGATGCTGCTGGAGTTTGCTACCCTGGTGGAAGACATGGTAAACAAGAGCATCATCGGATTGAAGGAAAAAGACGCCGAACTTCTCAACGAGGTGATCTCGAGTGAGGAACCCAAGGCCAACGACTTTGAGATCGCCGTGGACGAGAAATGCGTCTCCATCATCGCCCAGCACCAGCCTGCGGGAAAGGCACTGCGCTCTGTCCTCATGATCCTGAGCATCAACAACACCCTGGAGCGAATCGGGGACCACGCGGTGACGATTGCCCAGAGTGGCCTCTTCCTCATCCAGCACCCCCAGGTGAAACCGCTGATCGACACCCCCAGGATGGCCGAGATCGTGGTGGAAATGATCGATCACAGTATCACCTCCTTCATCAACGAAGACGCGAAGCTCGCAAAAGGCGTGTGCGAGCGGGACAGCATCGTCGACGGGCTCCGCAACCAGATCCTGAGGGAACTGATCACCTTCATGACAGCAGACCCGGCAACCATCCCCCGGGCGCTCCACCTCATGAAGATATCCAGCAACCTGGAGCGGATCGCAGACCTCACCACGAATATCTGCGAAGATGTGATCTACATAGTCAAGGGCAAGGTGATCAAGCACCACAAGGAAGACCTGGTCGACTCCTGATACGGTGCGTGCCGAGGAACAGGGTTCAATCGACCTTCACGTTCCTCTTCAGATATCGTGTTGAAAACACGCTGTCGTCAAGGTCGGTGTCATAGGCAATTTCCGTTATCTTCATGATGGTCGTGTGGTCTTTCGTCACGTCCTTCATGGTGATCTGCACCGGCGTCCAATAGCCCTGAATCTGCTCATGCACCATCTCGCTTGTCTTCCAGAGCTTGTCGGTGTCTTCATAGAGTTCCATCTTGCTGACTGTGAACCGCTCCTTGTCCACCCAGGCCCTCACCCGAGCGTAGATGCGATCGGAACCGGCTTTCCGGTCAAGATCCAGGACATACACGGTCTCTGTCTCCTGGGTGATCCGGGCATCATAGTGATGGGTGTACTTTCCGGTGCTCAGGTCGTCATTGGACAGATCAGAACCCGCAAAGCTTTCCTTGCGTGCGGTGGATGCGATGCGCCTGACCCGGTCAAAGGCGGGCAGGTACAGGTACATCTGGTCGTCGGCAAGGCTCAGAAACCCGAGGTTGCGCAGTTCGGCCGGACTGGTGAACTTGAGCAGCGACCAGTCATCCTTGTCCTTGAAGTGTTTGGTCCAGACAACCATGCCGCGTTCCCTCGCCTGTCCGCCCCTGTCCACCAGGGTCATGGTGGCTGAGGCAACGGACGTCGTAGATGCCGAGAGCACCTCGTCCACCTTATTCAGGACTGCATTTCCGTCCATGGCGCACACCATTGGTGACAGAAACACCAGAACGATCAGACTACCAATCCACACCCTGGTTATGAGCCGTTTCATCCACACCTCCTCGCTCCTGTTTCCCGCACAGATGTTTTGCTCTCGCCCCCTCGTCCACCTCATTCCTGCCGGCCGCATTCGAAATGGTTCCGTGCATTCTCCCCCAGGGCTGTGTTCAGAAATCCGGCGAGCATCGACCTCATTTCTTTTCGTATTCTCATGAGATCCAGGTCCCTGCTCAGAACCTGCCGGACGATCAATCCCTCGATCACGGCAATCAGGAGGACACTGAACACCTTCTTGTCCGGGACCCTGAATTCTCCCTGCATCTCACCCTGGTAGAGAAACGAGCAGACAATCCCGTCGTATTCACGGTAGAGTTCCATGATCTGATCACGCATGGATTCATCCTCTGATGCCATGGACCAGAAGACAACCAGCGCACTGTAGAGTTCGAGGTTTTTCATGAGGGATTCGATGAAAAATTCGCCCATGCGGATGAGCTTGTCGCGATAGGAGGAACACACAGCGGTTTCATGCGCGACGTTCACGAGGGTTTCCTCCATCCAGGACTGAAACAGGTCCGAGAGAACAGCCTTCTTGGAGGGATAGTACCAGGTGATACTGGCCTTGGACATGCCACAAGCTGCGGCAATATCTTCCATGGTGGTATGGACATACCCTTTGTGCTGAAAACAGTGCATGGCACTATCGACAATCTGCCTTTTTCTGAGTTCAGCAGAGGCCCCTACATTCCTGACCATCTACGCCTCCGGGATCACTCCATCCTGAGAAAACAGTATACTCCGTGGTCCCTGGAGATCAACGGACAACGCCTGCGCGCTCATAGTAGACATCCTGCTTCACCATCTCCTTGAGGCCCTTGAGGGTAAGAAACGGCTGTTCTTTCTGGAGCATGTTTGACACAGCGGCAGGGATGAATCCAGCGGGGTCGGCGAGCACGGTGTGAACCACGTGTGTTCTTTTCCCGTCAATACTCTCCAGGACGGCACTCCCCCGGACCTCGGTCATCCTCACGTACCTCTCGTTACGGGAGACCATCTCCTCCTCCAAGGCATGCATGGTTATGAGGGCCGTGCCCGGGGATGTGTCAACATCGTCACGCACCTCAACGACCATATCGCGATCTTTCACCGGCCAGGGTGTTTCGAGCACGAAGTAGATGATGCGATGGATGGGGGAAACCTGTTCGATGAGCCTGATCTCCTTGCAGAAGCCATACCACTGGGGAAACGAAGGAATGTCCTGAAAAACCTCGAGCAGAACCTCGATGGGTGCATCGACATCTGTTATCGCCTTGAATTCATTGGAATCAGAGCCCTCCACGGAGCGGGTGTATACCTTGATGCCCTCAGCATCCTTCTTGAGGATCCAGCTCTGCTCTGCGTCACCCAGGGCTGGTGTGGATGCGAGGCAGAGAAGACACAGCAGTGCGATTCTTTTCATGAAACAGTTCCTCCTCAAAAATAGTTCATTGCTTTAACAAAGATATTTCAGTGTGTATTGTACCAAGTCCAAGCAGGGAAATACAGTGAAATGTCGGCTGGTTCGTAAGAGAGACCGTGATCTTCCGGAGATGGTTCGCCGCAGTTCGGAACCATCCCCTTTCTGATGCACCTGATGAACCCCTTTTCAACGAGAGGAGGTCTCCGCTTCATCTCCACACGACCGCACTCTGGACAAGAGGAGAGGCCATCGTGTATCCTCGTCATCACGGAACGCGATCTCCCCAAGGAGGCCATGCATGTGCGGACGGTTCATCCAGATAACCGATCCGGAGAAGATCAGGGTCCTGTTCGCCGAGTTTGATGTTGAAACGAAGGCTCGTGCCCGGTACAGACCCCGGTACAATATCTCACCCACGGCACCCATCCTCACCGTGGTGAACCACCCAACCCCGACGCTCACCTTGACACGCTGGGGCCTCGTTCCCTTCTGGGCAAAGGATCCTGCCATCGGAAACATGATGATCAATGCACGCGCAGAAACCCTTTCCTCAAAGCCTTCCTTCCGGGAACCCTTTCGTAAACGCAGATGCCTCATCCTTGCTGACGGCTTCTATGAGTGGACCTCGAGCGGCACAACCAGAATCCCGTTCTTCGTCTGCATGAAAAACCGGGAACCCTTTGCCATGGCAGGGTTGTGGGACCTGTGGCGAAATACCATGACCGGAGAGAATCTGGCCTCAAGCACCATCATCACCACGGAACCGAACGCACTGATTGCCCAGGTCCACAACCGGATGCCCGTCATCCTGCCCAGGGAAATGCATGCTCTCTGGCTGAGCAGTGATCCGGTTCCGGAGGCTGATCTCGCGGCGTGTCTTCGACCGTATCCCGCCCGGGATATGGAGGCGTATTCGGTCTCGCGCATGGTGAATACGCCGACCAACGATTCACCGGCGTGTATCTCCCCGGTACGGGGTGTTTGAAGGCTCCTCCGACCCCGTTTATCGATTTCGGGATTCATCCGGCTTGTCCCTTGCAAGAGCATGCGACGATATTGACAAGTCCAGAACTGTCCTTATTATGATTAGATACAACCTCGCAACGCATACCAGGCGTTCACGGGTTTCTGACAGTCAGAAACCTGAAAAACACAACCGGCATCACTCGGTGCAGGAAGACGCCGCAGACATCAGACCATCTGTTCCGGGCGAGTGACCGGGAGAGGGGGATGGTATGTTTGAAAAGATCCTGTTTCCCACAGACTTCTCCGATGTTTCGAAGAAAGGTCTGAGGTTCGTCAAGCAGCTGCGTGAGGCGGGCAGTGCTGAGATCGTACTGCTTCACGTCATCGATCAGTCCAATCTCGATGTGCTGAGCACCATCAACACCGCACCTGACTACCTCACCATCGAAAAAGAGTTCATGTCCAGGGCTTCTGAAGAACTGGTCGTGATGGAAAAGGAGCTCAAAGAACTCGGATACAACGTCACGGTGAGAATCGAGAAGGGCTTACCGCTGCGTGAAATTCTTCGAGTCGCTCAGGAGGAAAAACCATCGGTGATCGTGATCGGATCACACGGGAAGAGCAACATCCAGGAGATGCTCCTTGGCTCGGTCTCGGAGAAAGTGGTACGCAAGGCTCTGTTCCCTGTCCTCGTGGTCAAGCGATAGGACGCCCTGCGACGATCCTGACCAGGACAGTATTCTCCAGCGGTTTTTTAGATTCTTTCAGCGTGGCCCGACCAGTCATCCATCGCCCTAGCTCCTTGCCGGCCTGTGTCCTCCCGGGGAAAGGATCTCGATGAGTTCGATATCGTAGATGACGTTCTTGCCGGCCAGCAGGGCATTGGCATCGATCACGATCGAGTCGGCCATGATCTCGACAACCACTCCGTCGATCACATTCCCCTCTTCATCCACCATCTCGAAATCCATCCCGATGGAAGGCTCCACCTCATCGGATACGTCATCTCTCGAGATCTCGAAGACAAGACCTTCATCATAGAGGCCGAATCCATCCTCGGGCTGGACAACAACGGTTTTCTTCTCTCCGGGACACATGCCGATGACAGCATTCTCGAATCCCTTGACCACCTCACCGGTGCCGATGGTGAATCTCAGCGGCAGAATTCCCACGGAGGATTCGAAAACGCTCCCGTCTTCAGATCTTCCCGTGTAGTTCACCTTCACAGTATCAAAGAGTTTCGCAGTTCTGATCATCGAAGCTTCCCCTGTAAGGAGAACATGTATAATAGAGTCATGAGGCGCGAGTCAAAGCCTTTTTAACACCGTCTGGCGGTCACCGGGGGCGCTGTTGGGCCACTTCTCGGTGGCAAACACGACGGGATGATGGTATCCTTGCCCTGTCTTGGAATGCTTCATGATCTGGTTGAAGGGAGGGGTGGCCCATGGGAAAGATTTCCTTTGCGGGCAGAAACGTGCTCATTACGGGAGCATCGTTCGGTATCGGAAAAGCCCTGTCGAAAGAGTTTGCCCAAAGGGGCGCACACCTTGCCCTGGGGTCTCTTCCCCAAGAGAGCCAGGCCCTGGACGCATGGGCCGCGGAACTCTCTGATACCTACAACATCAGGACCTGGACCTTTCCCATTGATCTTCTCAGCAGTGATGGTCCTGACAGGCTCTATGCAGAGGTCTCTCGGGCCGTGGGCGACATCTTCGCCCTGGTGAACAATGCCGGCGTGGTGGCGTATGGAAGGTTCTGGGAAACCTCATGGGACCGCCAGTATGACGTGTACCGGCTCAATTTCTCCGTACCCATGCGGCTCATGTACCTCTTCCTCCCAGATATGGTACGACGGGGTGAAGGAGTCATCTTCAATACATCGAGCGTCTCTGCCCTCCAGCCGACGCCCTTCCAGTCCGTGTATGGTGCCACCAAGGCCGGACTCCAGAGTCTCTCCCAGGCGATCCGGGCAGAACTCAAGGGGACGGGAGTGACGGTCTGCACCCTCAATCCGCCGTATATCGAAACGCGGCTCCTGTCCAGCCAGGGGTATCCGAGGGACCTGAGATTCTATACCATCAGCGGGAAAAAAAGCCCGGAGTGGCTCGCTGAAAAGGCACTTGCGGCTTTCGAGAAGAAGAAGATGCTCTACGTGCCAGGATGTTCCGCCAAGCTCATTCACCTTGTACTTACCCGGATGTCTCCGCGTTTTCTGGTGGATGCCCTTTCCCGATTTTTCCTCCAGGGCTGGCATTCTTCCGGCAGGAGGGGTACATGAATTCAAGGGGGATACCATGAACAGGCACGTCGAGGAATTTGTCTTCTGTGGAGATGATATCCGCATTGAACGGTTCCCTGCTGAAACACAGTTCTTCTATGCAAATCCCCCCCTCGATCCCCTGGAAGATGCTGAACGCTCAATAACCATGGCCCTCGATGATCCCCTGGGTGTGGAGCCCCTGGAAAAGCAGCTTTCCTCAGGAAGCCGGGTGACGATAGCCTTTGACGACCCCTGCCTTCCCGTTCCCCTCATGCGCAGAGACCCACGTGGAATCGTGATAGAACACCTCCTGAAACGACTCTACCGGATCGGCATCAAGCGGGAAAACATTCGACTCATCTGCGCCAACGGCCTGCACAGGAAGTGGACACTGGGGGAACTCTCTCTCGTTCTCGGGTCAAAGGTTGTCAGGGAGATGGGCCCCGGCCTGATCTCCTGCCATGACGCCACCAGAGATGAGGACCTCACAAGCCTCGGGTATACACCGGCCGGACATGAGGTGGAGATCAATCGTGCTGTGGCGGACTCAGACATTACCATCTATGTCAATCAGAATTTCACCACCATGAACGGCGGATGGAAGAGCATTCTCGTGGGGCTTGGTTCCTGGCGCAGCATCAGGCATCACCATACTCCCCGCCAGTGGAACGCTGAGCACTCCATCATGGGCCCCGAGACAAGCCCCATGCATGCCATCCTGAGGGAAATGGGCACCCTGGTGCAGGACAGGTGCACGCTCTTCCAGATAGAGACGGTAACGAACAACAAGGTCTGGCCCATGGGGTTGGAGGCCATGCTGCGTCCCATGGGAAATGGCTCCCGTCAGCGTGCTCCCGGTTTCCCGACGAAGACCCTTCTGGGTGCAGCGGCCCTGAGCCCCCAGAGGATGAAGCGGTTCGTCCGCAACACGCTGGTGCGTTCCGATTATCGTCTCTGCGGAGTCTTTGCCGGCAGGGTCGATGACGTCCATGCCAAGACCCTCGAACTGCTTTTCCGACAACAGAACATCCCTGTCCGCGAGCAGGTCGACATCCTCATTGTGGGGGTACCAAACCTCAGCCCGTACAGCGCTCAATCCATATTCAACCCCATCCTCCTGCGCTCTCTGGTGCTCGGATATCTCCTGGGCCTCTTCCGAAACAAACCGCTGGTGAAGCAGGGAGGGATCATGATTGCCTGCAACCCGTGCTTCGAAAAATTTCATCCCGGGCACCACCCCTCCTATGTTGATTTCTGGGAAAAAGATCTGGAATCGTTTACAGATCCTGTCAGGTGCTGGGACGAACTTGCCCAGGAGTATGCAGACAATCCGCGATATCTGAGGCTGTACCGGGATCACTGTGCATATCACGGCACGCACAGCCTCATCAACTGGATGTGGAGTGGTATGTGCCTCAAGCACCTCTCTGCAGCCATCATCACAGGCGCACGGCAGGAAGAGACAGTACGGAAGATCGGATTCCTCCCGGCACGAGATCTCGCACAGGCCATCCTTCTTGCGCGGGATCTCCTGGGTGGCAGCCCATCCATCGGCTGCCAGGTCATTCCACCCCTGTTCTGTGTTGATGTCGGCTGACAACTTCGAGAACGATGGGGAGATCTTTGCTTTTTCGGGATACCCTTTGGGCGGCGGGGAACACAAAAAACAGGCTCCATTCTCCCTGCATGGGGGCCGGACAATGGAGCCCGAACTACAAGAATTCAACACCCTCCTTTACACGATAGAGGATACCACGCTTCTCAAGGGATTTCCTGCCAAAAAATTACTAGATTTTTGATAGGTCAAGTCTGGCATTAGGGGCTGGAGGAAGGTGCTGCTTCCAATACTTGAAGGTGTGATCTGAGGTTCTTCTTTTCTCCCAACAGCCCCAGCTTCTTCCTGATATTACCCCGGTGGAAAGAGACAGCATTGGGAGAAACACACAGGAACTCCGCAATTTCCTTTGTGCTCTTACCTTCCTTGACCAGGTCTGCGACCTGGATCTCGGTGGAGGTCAGCAGGAGATATTTAGAGCTTTTCTGACTCGTGCACGAGGCGATGAGTGCATCGAAATTGGCTCTGATGATCTTGAGATAGAGGCGACTCTGTTCGTCGGGCCCATTCTGTTCCAGCTGTTCAAGGTAAGGGTAGACAAGTTTTTTCGCCGTTGCCACGATAGTTTCCTGGGCATCCTTCTTTTCCTTCTCCCTTATGTCCAGCAGGACCTTCAGGGCAATGTTCACCTCCTCGAGGTACGTGGTTTTGTTCTCGAGTTCCTTTTCCTTGGCCTTGAGCTCTTCCTCGACGCGCTTCCGTTCCGTGATGTCCCGTGCCACCGATATCACGGCAATCGCTTTTCCGTTCCTCATGAGGGGGACACCGCTGACTTCTGCAAATCTCCTGGCCCCCTCCCGGGTAAAGAACTCATAGATGGCCGAATCGATCTTCCGGCCGGAGAGCACCTGCGCAATATTTTCGACAGCCTGTTCGTAGTATTCCGGCGCAAGGATGTTCAGATCATGGAAGGGTTTCCCCAGGAGCTCCTCGGGATGGTATCCGAGGATTCTGTGCACATTAGGCGAAATACTCATGAGCCTGAAGTCATGGTCCAGGGAATACATGACGTCGTTTGCCAGGGAGAAATGAATCCGGTACCGCTCCTGGTCTTTGAACCAGACATCCTGCCGCCCCAGCTCTTCCTCGAGCTCCTGTACCCTCTCTTGTAATTCCCCACAGGACGGCGTATCTGCCATCGGGCTACCTCCTCACTATGATCGCACGCACTGGGCGCAGTTCATGCCAAAGGTATTTTAGTAGTAATTCATGTTCAGTGCGAGGGCAACCAAAAAGCTCTCCGCTGGCCAGAGTTCTGTGCGATCACGCACAGAAGAGCGTTTTCCTGCCAGGAAGCGTATGCCAGTGTCCAGGTGGACTCTTGTGCTGTCAGGAAGGGGAGACTCGGTGAATCACCTGATCAACAGAGGAATAGTCCGTTCTCGTAGATTGTGACATGTTCTCCGGTTGCAAGGCGGGCGACAACCCGCTTCTTTTCGGTGTTAACCAGATCCCAGTGCAGGGCGGAGTCATTGAATCCGAAGCGTTTCTTCCTCTCTTCGGTGAGTTCAGCGGGGTTTCCATCAAAGGTGTCGGAATACGACGCTCCAAGGGCGACGTGGCAGTTGCCGTTCCTGCCGCCGTAATTCTCGTCGTAGAGGGTATTGGCCATGAACCGGGTGATCTTGGAAAAGCGCTTGTCCGTGAGGGAGAATTCCCCGATCTTGTTGGCCCCCTTGTCCATGGCGAGCTGTTTTCTGACAAAAGGAAGTCCTTCCTCAGCATCGATCTTGACCGCGTCGCCATCGATGAATTCAAGTCGGATACCCCGTGCGTAATTCCCACTGCGATAGGTGGGCTGGTCCGCAAAGTACAGCCCCTTCGTTCCCCGCCAGTCTGGTGAGAGAAAGAGTTCGAAGCTCGGAATGTTGTGGCCGGAGATCCCGATCCACTTCCGCTTTTCCCCCGGCGTAATCACCAGATCAACGTGCGCTGATTCGACATGAAATGAAGAGACGCTCATGCTGTTCAGCCACTCCTTGATATCCTGAGCCTGGGAATAGATCTCCTTCCAGCGTGATACCGGATCGCTCCTGTGGAGGAAACAGGCCTTGACGATCTGGTCGGTGTAGTCATCGAGACCGATCCGTGCATGCCGCGCCAACTCCGAGGTGGGAAACAGGCACAACGTCCATCCGAACAGGCCCTGAGCCTCACGGTCGTCGAGGATGTCATTGAGGTATTTCCTTGCAACAACATACGTACCGATCTTTTCGGGTTGAATATCGCTCAGGTGCGTAATGGAATTCGGAGCCCTCAGCGAAATGCTCCCGTTCAGAGAACCGTACAGTTCTTTATCTCCGGGAAGCCTGAACGTGAGCTGTTTTGAATTTGAGCGTCCGTAGAAATCATGTTCCATTCTCGGGGTGAGGCTGGTCCGTTGAACCGGATTCATGCCCATGTCCATCACCATCTCAAAGAGGATCTCTGCCAGGGGAAGTGCTGGCAGGTCGTAGCGTATGAGCACGATATCACCCTTTCTGAATCGACCGCTGCGAGCCGTGACAAGGCCCCAGAGAAGTACCTCTGCATAGCGCCTCAGATGCGTATCCGTGAGCATTGTTGTCTCCTCGTCTGTACTCGTTTATCCTCTAGCAGGAAATCGTTCACACGTACACCGTCCCTCGAACGCACCCTCCTGGACACCGAGACCATCGTTCTGCTGCCGGTTTCTCTCCGGGCAATCCCGCGGGGGTATCGGCACGTTTCGATTGTTTCACTCCCTCCACCTCGTACCTCCGTACATTGTTCCACGGCGCAAAACCGTGCCTTGCAGAAGGAGCGACGGGCTTTCACGCTCAACCGTGTCATTGCCTGGCACAGGCGTCTTCCATCCGTTCCAGAGCCTCCCACAGAAGAGAACGGGGACACCCGAAGTTGAGCCTGACAAAACCCTCCGATCCGAAGTACCTTCCCTCGGACAGCCCGACTCCGGCCTTCTCAAAGAAAGAACTGGGGTCAGAGGAAAGACCACGAGCATCGATCCAGGCAAGGTAGGTGGCCTCCACATGACTCATGTTCAATCCCTCCATGGAGGCGACCTGCCTCTCAACGAGGTCCCGGTTGTCCCTGAGGTATTCGATGAGCGCCGCATGCCACCGGGAGCTTCTGCCATATGCAGCCAGGGCTCCATAATATCCCATCACCGTGACCTCGGGCACGATGCCTGCCTTTGCCCGTACAAAGTCTTTCCTGAGACCGGCATCGGGAATCACGGCAAAGGAGCACCCGAGGCCGGGAAGATTGTAGGTCTTGCTTGGCGACATGAGGGTGACACTCCTCCGGGCGATTTCAGGGCCAAGTCCTGCAGCGCAGATGTGTTTCTTGTCCTGGTCCAGAACAAGTCCACAGTGAATTTCGTCTGAGCACAGAATGATATCGTGCCTCAGGCAGATTTCACAGAGCTGCTGCAGCTCAGTCTCAGTGAAGGCTCTCCCCGTGGGGTTGTGGGGGTTGCACAGAATGAACATCTTTGTTCTGTCCGTAACGGCACGGGAAATCCCATCGAAGTCAAGCGTGTACCTGAGACCGTCGTGGAGAAGGGGAACCTCCTGCAGGCTTTTTCCACTGTATTTCGGGGCAGAGAGAATCGGAGGGTACACGGGGATGGGACTCATCACATCGCACCCGGGCGACCCAAAGGCTCGGCAGAACACATTGAGGCCGGAAACCAGTCCCGGCAGCCAGACGATCCACTCAGGCTCGATACGCCAGCTGTATTCCGTGTCCACGGTTGCGACCACGGTTTCAATGAGATCTTCAGGGGCCACGGTGTACCCGAAGATTCCGTGTTCGACTCTCTTCTTCAGTTCTTCTCTCACCGCAGGGGGAGCGGGAAAATCCATGTCAGCAACCCACATGGGAATCACGTCTGTTCCGCGGTACTTGTCCCACTTGAGGCTCGATGTGCCCTTCCTGCTGATGACGGTATCGAAATCAACGCTGCCGGCAGGGGGAGCTGCTCCATCAGCTCTCTTCATCGCCGCCCGTTCCCTCGTGCTGCCGAGCGAGATCCTGGTATGTCCTGGCGATTTCCTGGTTCTCCCTGACCATGGCTCGGGTGACCTCTTTCTTGAACGATGCGGGCACCCCAGCCACGAGATGGTACGGTCCCACGACCTGTCCCTCCCGGACGATCGATCCGGAGGCGACGATCGAGCCCTTCAGGATACGGGCATCATTGAGCACCACGGCAGAGATTCCCACGAGGCAATCGTCTTCGATCGTGCAGCCGTGGAGGACCGCGTTGTGACCGATGCTCGAACGATCTCCGATGGTAAGCGGAGACGACGGGTCTGCATGAAGGGTGCAGTTATCCTGGATGTTGGAATGGTTTCCGATTCTGATTGGTGATCGATCCCCTCTGATCACCGTGCCGTACCAGATGCTCGTCCCTTCACCGATCTCCACATCGCCGAGCACCACCGCACCCGGCGCGATGAAGACATTTTTGCCTATCCTGGGTGTTATCCCTCGGTAGTCCCGTACCATAAGGTTCCTTTCGGTGGATATCCATGATGATGTGGTGTCGTCACGTTCGAATGTTCCCCTCGTCCGCCCGGCAATCGTACCGGTCATGGCCGAGCCAAGACCTCTATCCTGGTGCAGACCTCGTCAACGACCTCTTTCGTGGTGCTCGTGCCGCCGAGGTCAGGGGTTCTCGCCTGCCTCGTTCCGAGCACATCGCCGAGGGCCTGCATGAGCAGCTGTTCCATCTCGGGCAGCTCGAGGTGCTTGAGCATCATCGCCATGGACCAGATCATGCCGACAGGGTTTGCCACACCCGTGCCCGCAATATCAGGGGCAGATCCGTGAATCGGCTCGAACATGCTCGGGTAGCGTTTCTCGGGGTTGATATTGGCAGACGGAGAGATACCGATGCTCCCGAGCAGTGCAGATCCCAGGTCTGTGAGAATATCGCCGAAGAGGTTGCTCGCCACGACGACCTCGAACTCGTGGGGTTTCAACACGAAAAACCCTGCCAGTGCATCGACGTAGATGCTGCGCGCGTGGATCTGCGGGTACTCATGCCGTATCTCATCAAAGATCTTGTCCCAGTAGACCATGGAATAGTTCAGGGCATTGGATTTCGTGGCACTCACCACCGAGCCGAGGTCCTGGGCCGCGGCATATTCGAAGGCATACCTGATGATTCTGGAAACTCCCGTGCGGGTAAACCAGGATTCCTGAACCACGGCCTCATCGGGACCCCCTTCGTTCCTGATGGAGCCCCTCCCGCAGTATTCCCCTTCGGAATTCTCACGGAGAACCACAAAATCGATTGCGTGTCCTCCCGTGAGCTTCAGGGGAGAATCGAGGCCATCCAACAGCTTGACTGGCCTGATATTCACGTACTGGTCGAATTCCCGACGGATCGGCAGGAGCAGTCCTCCGACGGAGACATGATCGGGAACACCGGGAAAACCGATGGCACCCAGCAGAATCGAATCACAGTCTTTGAGGACCTCAAGTCCATCAGGAGGCATCATGGATCCATGCCTCAGGTAGTACCCACACCCCCAGTCGAGCGTATCCACCTCAAATCTGGCGCCGGCATGGCATTGCTCGAGTGTCGAGAGAACCCGCAGGGACTCGCCCAGGACCTCGATCCCCACACCGTCCCCGGGGATCGCCTTGATGATTATTTTTCTCATGCATCCCTCTTTAAAAACTGCCTGATGATATCTTCCCATGGTTTTAAGGAGCAGGCATACCTGCTTCCCTGCCTAACGTTTCCCTCTGTGATCTGCAAGTGAAAAACGAAGGAACTGATCGTGGTGAGAGGATACAGTCAGCATGTGAGCGTCATGAAGAGTGGAGTTCTCTGATAACCTGCCTCTCTCTGACGCTCTCTGTCAGTGCCGGACTGGGAAGAAAGCATCCAAACCGTTCTCTTTCGGGTATGTTTCTGCAACGGGGGAAACACCCCTCAGCGCTTGATCACCAGCACAGGGCCCTTTGCCTTGCGGACGACTTCTTCGGAAACCGATCCCAGGAGAACACCCTCGATATTACTCTTCCCATGGGAACCGATGAGGATGAGCGAGACCCCTTCCTCCTCCTCCACGCGAAGAATCTCCCGGGAAGGAAACCCTGTTTCGATCCGTCCCTTCACGGCGAATCCCATGTCTTTGATGAACCTGATCTTGTGCTCCAGTTTTTCCCTGGCCTGTTCGATGAGTTTGGTTTCTGCATCAAGGGATTTCTGGGTATCGTAGAACATGAAATCAAAAAACCGCGAATCTATCACATGCAGGAGAACTACCTCCCGGGTTCCTGCCTTACGGAGATGACCCATATGCGAAAACGCCTGTGCAGACACACTGGAAAAATCGGTTGGACACAGCACCTTGGGGAACATACTGACTATCCTTTCACGAGAGAGTTTTTCCTCCTCCTGATGAGGGCCATGTTGCTGCAGTATTCGATTCGGCGAAATCAGCGTGCTGCCGGCGGAACAACCCGCAGACTTCTCGTCGCGAAAGGAATACTGACATCTCCACGAGAAGAGGGGCGTTCCTGTGATGCGTAACAGGAGAGACGTTCACTCTTTCCTCGCCTTCGCCGCATCGGGGAAATACCTCTGGAAACAGTCGGGGCACAGACCATGGCTGAAACTTGCCTCTGAATGTTCCTCCAGGTAGCCCTCCAGTTGATTCCAATACCCCTTGTCATCCCTGATCTTCTTGCAGGCGGCACAGATGGGAATCAGCCCTTTGAGGGTTTTAATCTGCTTCACGGCTTCCAGGAGCTCGTTGTTCAGCCTCTCCCGTTCTTCTTCCACTCGCTTCAAGACGGTGATGTCCTGCAGGGTTTCTATCACGGCGACCATATCACCGGTATGTGCGCGAATGGGTGCCGCATCAAAGATGAGGTACCGCTCCGTCCCCCCCACGTTCGGATACCATCCCTCTGCGTGGAGGCCATGGGAAAGCAGCACCGACTGTCCGTGAATCTTGTAGAATTCACCGAGCCTGGTCAAATCACCGTCTATGATGATATCCGAGAGGCAGGGCCGCTCCTGCTCGTAAAAGGCACTCCAGAGCCTGCTGGTTCCTCGCACCTCGGCGGCCTTGATCCCAGTGAGTTCTTCACATGCCTTGTTCCAGAGAATCACCCGGTGTTGGGTATCGATGGCAAAGATCGCCACGGCACAGTGCTCGATCATGCTCTCGAAGATCTCTCCCTTCTCCGTCAGGGAATTCTTGAGATCCCTGGACTTTCTCTGTTGCGATCTGAGAGAGCGGAGCAGTGCCCGCGTCCGTTTCAAATCATCAAGGAGCTGTTCCGGAGTTTTCTGCAGATCTTTCATCTCGGCATCATCGTTTACCCGCTTGGGGTTTTTTAGTGTTGAAAACACTCATGTGCTCCTGCTTTTCCTGGATATCCGGGCATGGGTTTCTTCTCGGTTTCATCCGTGATCGGCATGTTTCACCAAGAGTTTCAACCCACTGATATCAGTCACGGTTATCTTTTCTCCTGGTTTCAGAGGAGAGGTGCCGGAAATCAACTCGGCTTTCCACCGCTCTCCGCGAACTTCCACGTATCCTGTTGGCTGTATCTCACTGAGGGCAACGCCTTCCATTCCAATCATGGGATCGGCCTGAGCGGCATGCCCCCCCTCATACGCTCGCCACACCAGCGGAAACAAGACGATGTCCTTTCCGATCCACAGGGCGACAAGGATGATCATTGCCCAGAGAGGAATCCTGATAAAAGACCAGATGAGGATCAGAATGCCCACGAAGGCAACCAGCTCCAGGAACTGAATGATCGTGTAGCGCTTGATCGCCTCACGCGGATACATGGCTCTTCTCCTCCTTTCTTCCCCTTGCTACCATAATAGACGATCCCGCGAGAAGATCAAGACGGCGGAGCGCGAACTCCACCATCCCCTCAGAACGACATCACATGCGCCACTGTTCCTTCGGAAGCCCTCACACCAAGCCCTGCATGGTCTGAGTAATCCACGCTTCATACCACGTCGGTGCACACAGCGCGTTGAGAAATCCATTGTGACCCCCATGATCGTGCAGGTACAGTGTCGTGGTTCCCCCTGTCCTGATCCCCAGAAAATCCTGCACCGGAATTGCAGGATCATCCCGGGACGCAATGATGGAGGTAGGTATACGAAGACCCATCAGGGCATCATCCCTGATGGTGTAGGTTTCAAAATATTCCTGTGTGCCGGGGAAAATGCCAAAATCTTCGATAAGGGCATCGGTCATGGAGCGCAGTGTCCTCATGGGAAGGATCCTCGTGAAATCATACAGGTGCGGATAGAGCGCCTGCTTTATCCTCAACGACCTTTTCCACTTCCTCAGAAAATATTCCTTGAGAAGCCAGGCCCGATCGATGGCATCCGTTGCATGTGAGGGATCAAGCACCGGGCTGATGGCAAAAATATGCTGCATGTTCTCGATGGGATTCTCCAGACACCTCCGAGCAATCCTGAGGGCAAAATTTCCACCCAGGGAGAATCCCACCAAAAAGGCAGGGGCCCTTTCCGCCAGAGCAGCCGCATACTTGACTGCGGTAAACACCTCTTCCAGAAGCGTACCGTAGAAGAGGCCTTCATTGAGGTGATGGGTATCTCCGTGATCTCTGAAATTCAACCGGAAGACAGCATACCCCTGCGCATGGAATTCTCTGCCTGAGTGCTGAATATAGGTGGAGTGAGCGCTACCTTCCCATCCGTGGAGAAGAATCACCAAGCCGTTGGCGGAAACGCTCTTCTGCCGGGAAAGAAATCCCTGGAGCCGAATGTTCTCCCCGGCATCCAGAATCATCTCTTCCGAGGCCAGTTCCATCGGATTGTTTCCCAGCACACGCAGTCGGCTGCTGGCGAGAATCGTCTGCACGTACCTGCCACGGAGCCACGCAGGCGGCGCGAATGATTCACTGACTCCCATTCGTTAGTCTCCCCCTGGATGGAGCAGCTCTTCCACACACCCCCCTGGAAACCACCTGGATCTTCACCACGGGGAGAAGATCACACCATGAGATTCAGCGGTTCGATGTAGGCCGGGTCCTCACGCTCGATGATCTCGAGGATGTGTTTGTGCAGCCGCACTTTGTGCTCGCCGAAGATCGCACGCTTTTTCTTGAAGCCCTTGGCAAAATCCAAGGCATCCTGCAGCAGGGCTTCTTCGTTCTCGCTCGCCTTCACAAGGACGTGGTGATCTTCGAGTTCTTTTGCGCCTGCACGTTTGCCGGTGTACACGAGATCTTCGAGCTTGTAGTACGGAATCGCCTTCCTGACGATTGCAAGCATCCCAGGGAGAAACGGGATGCTCAGGTCCACCTCGGGAAAACAGAAGTATCCTCGATCAGCCCTCATGAACCTGAAGTCGCAGACGCATGCCAGGATGGTCCCATCACCGAAGGTATGTCCGTTGATGGCTGCAATCACAGGCATTGGTATGGTCAGAATCTTTTTGAAAATTGCGTTGAGCCCGTACATGAACTCCTTGATCGAGGCGGTCTCGTTGCGGGAGACCGCCCCGGTAATCCATTCGAGATCGATCCCCAGGGACCAGTTCTTGGTACTGCTCGAGGTAATGACGATCCCCGAGATCTCTGCATCCTTCTCGATCTCTTCCAGGGCCGCGAGCATCCCCTTCACAAAGTCAGGGTTGTGCCTGTTTTCAGCGGTGTTCAGGGTGAGCAATGCAACATGTTCATCTCTTTTCCATTCCACAATGGCCATCGTTCCCTCCTCTGGTGTTATTTCTCTTTTGATTCCATACCATAACTCGGGTGAAAATTGAAAATTCATTCCTCGCTCCGGCATGGTTTCCCTTCATGGATACCGCATCCCTCTCCTCTCCGGCGGAGCCGCGCCGGTGATGCCGGGTGGAACTCACCCGGGGCAGCTCCGTCCCGAGGAACTCTATCAGCGGGCCCTACCTCTTCAGCGTGACCTCAAGACGTCTCACCACAAGGGAGCAGCTGAAGGTCAGGAGAAAATACAGGGCCATGATCGTAATCCAGATTTCGAATGTCAGGTAGGTGGCACTCATGAGTTCAAGGCCCTGGAAGGTAAGTTCCTGGATTGAAATGACCGAGACGATCGCCGAATCCTTGATGGTCGAGATCACCTGTCCCGCAAACGGTGGTAGAATGCGGGTGGTAGCCTGGGGAAAGATGACGTGTCTCATCTGTTGCCACCAGGTGAATCCCAGGGCTCGGGAGGCCTCCCACTGCCCCCTGGAGATGGACTGAATCCCGGCACGGATGATCTCGGTGAGGTATGCACCCTCGTACATCCCCAGGGTCAGGACGGCGGAAAGGAAAATCCCCATCTGTTCAGGCGGTGCACAGCAGACCGAGACCAGGTGATTCGTACGGGTTGAAAGCGATCGGAAGATGTTATCGATCCCGATCGCGCTGATGATCTGGTCGCTGACAAAGTAGTACATGATGAACACGAGCACCAGCGGCGGCATGTTTCTGATGAGTTCCACGTAGGTCCGTCCGGTCATGCGGAGAAACAGGCTCGAGCTTATTCTGCACAGGGCCATGACGGCACCGATCAGGGTTGCCAGAAGTGTCGCCCAGACACTCAGCCGTATGGTGGTCATGAATCCCTGGATGAGAAGATTGGGGACCCATCGCTCCTGCAGGGAATCATACCTGAATAGATACTGGGGAATGACCGCCCAGTTCCACTGATAGTGAAGACCCGCCTTGATTCGCGCCATCATCCACAGGGAAGCCGCCACCACAGCGATGATCACCACTGCGTCAAGGTATGTGATTCTCAGTTTCTTCTCCACCCGTGCTCCTGCCCGTTGTTCTTCCTGTGCTGTGAGGAAAAGTTTCCCAGAGGAGACGCCCGCTCATGCAGCGTACTGTGTGCTACTGGATCAGGTTCTCCCAGTCTCTTGTCTCAAACCAGTAGTGCTTCCGTTCCTGAAGCCAGCCTTCTGCCTCCACGACAATGATCCAGCTGTTCAGGAAGTTGAGAAAGTCCACATCCCCTTTGGTAACGGCAAACCCGATGGGTTCCCTGGTGAAATTCTCCTTGAGCGGCAGAAAGAGCCTATCCGGGTATTTCAGTGCCTGAAAGGCGGGAAGCGGAGCGGAAGCAACCAGGGCATGCACCCTGCCGTTGAGGAGTTCCTGTACAGCCTGAGACTCGTCGTCGAAGAGCTTCAGCTGAGCCCGGGGCAGCAGTCTCTGGACAGAGGACGCAGCGGTAGTCCCGATCCTGGCGGCAATCGTCACATCAGTACGGTTGAAGTCATCGAGAGAATCAAAGCCGGACGCGAGTTTTGTGTGGGCCACAATGGACATGCCGGTGTAGTCATACGGGATGGAGAAGTTCACCTTGATGTTCCTTTCCGACCTTATCCCCATTCCACCGATGATGATATCGAACTTCCCGGTCAGAAGCGCGGGGATGATACCCGACCACTTCGTGGGTATGAACTCGACATCAACACCCATATCCCTGGCAAGCCTCTGCGCAACGTCTATCTCGAACCCGATGAGCTTTCCCTCCTTGTCCTTCATGGCCCAGGGCACAAAGGTTGACATGCCAACCCTGAGCACCCCCTGCTTGCCCCGTTTGAGAACCTGCTCGAGGGTGCCCTCCTTCGTGAGATCCGACCTGATTCCCTGTGCAGAAGCCTCTGTGAGCACCATTGAGGCAAAGAACACACAGAGTGATGCAATCAAGATGTATCGAATCGTTTTCATATCGTTTTTCTCCTTTCTCTCTTCGATCCTCTTCTCCTGGATCGAGAATCTCACGCCTGTTCGAGGGACCATCTCTTTCCAGGAGACCTCAACGCCGTCAATTGTTCATCCAACTGTTCTCTTTCTTGTCATCCACTCCAGACAGGCTCATTTCTGAACCGGTTCTCCAGCACACTCACCAGTGCAGAGAGGCTGATGGTAATGGCAAGATAGATCGCCGCCACGGTGAACCAGATCTCGAAGGCGAGAAACGTCTCGGCAACGATGGCCTGGCCTCTCATGGTCAGATCATAGATGGCGATGGTGCTGACCAGGGCTGAATCCTTGATGAGAGAGATCGCCTGGCTCGTCAGTGGCGGAATGATGTTCCTGACTGCCTGGGGAAGGACAACAAACCGATACACCTCGAAGCTGTTGAGGCCTGAGCTGTATGCGGCCTCCCACTGGCCCCTGGGTACCGAGAGGATCCCTGCCCTGAAAACCTCGGAAATATAGGCACCTTCAAAGAGACTCAGAGCCAGGACAGCAGAGGAAAACGCATTCATCCCCACGATCGGGGAAATAACGAAATAGAGGAAAAAAAGCTGGATCAGCAGGGGGGTGTTCCTGATGAGTTCCAGGTAGGAACGGGCCAGCGCCCTGGCGGAGAATGAGTTCGAAAGCCTGAAGAGCACGGCAACGAGACCGAGGCTGAATGCAAGGAGGAGACTCACCCCCGTGATCTGGAAGGTGACAAGCAATCCATCCATTAACGGCCCTGATGTGAAACCGTCATCCGTGATGCTGAAGAGGTACCTCGGCACCCGGTACCACTGCCAGTGATATCCCAGGGTCCTGGTACCCGAGACAATCAGGAAGATCAGTGCTGCTGCAAACATAAGGAATTTCAGGATGTCGGGTATGTACCTCGATATGCCCGATGGCCTGCTGTCGAATGATTTGCTCGAAGGATTCATGTCTTCTCAGGCCCCGAACCGGAGGGTTTGTGCGTGCCAGGTGAGGGAGCTGCTCTGCTCCTGGTTCATCAGCCCGGTACCGACACGCATCTTCTCACGTCCCTTCCTGGAAAAGAACCTCTTTCATGAGCTTCTTCGCGTCATCCTGTATGGCCTCAAGGTGGGTTTTCGACCGGAAACTCTCCGCGTATATCTTGGTGATATCCTCGGTCCCCGATGGACGGACCGCACACCACCCCTGTGTTGTCACGACCTTGATCCCGCCGATGGAGGCACCGTTGCCCGGTGCCTTCGTCAGGATATCGATGATTCTCTCTCCGGCAAAATACTGTGCCCTGACCTGCCCGGGAGAGATATTCTTGATGCGTTCCCTCTGCACGGGATCTGCCGGTTCGTCCATTCTTTCATAATACGTGGGACCGAAGGCGTCTTCAATCTGCCGGTAGTGCTCCGAGGGGGTTCGTCCCGTAGCACCCGTGATCTCTGCGGCGAGCAGGTTCATGATGATTCCGTCCTTGTCCGTGGTCCAGACCGTCGAGTCTTTCCTCAGGAATGATGCCCCTGCGCTTTCTTCCCCGCTGAAACCACAGGACCCCTCGAGCAGTCCCTGGACAACCACTTGAACCCGACGGGCACCTCGATGAGTGTTCTGCCCAGGTGCTCTGCCACCCTGTCGATCATGGAACTGCTCACTATCGTCTTTCCCACTGCTGCATCCCCTCTCCAGCCTGGTCTCCCGGTGAAGAGATAGTTCAGTGCAACACACAGGTAGTGGTTCGGGTTCATGAGACCTTCGGTTGGCGTGATGATTCCATACCGGTCAAAATCCGGATCATTCCCGAAGGCGATGTCATACCGGTCCTTCAGGGCGATGAGCCCGGCCATGGCATACGGTGAAGAACAGTCCATCCTGATCTTCCCGTCCCTGTCCAGGGTCATGAACGAGAAACTGGGGTCAGCGTATCCGTGAATCGTTTCAATGGAAATCCCGTAGCGCTCAGCAATGGCAGGCCAGAAGGCAAACCCGGAACCTCCGAGGGCATCGGCTGCGATCCTGAGTCCTGCAGAGCGGATCACGTCCATGTCCAGAATCGAGGCCAGGTCCTCCACATAGGGCCCGATATAATCGTGCTCTCTGATTAGCGGCATGGAGCGTGTCTTTTCGAAAGGGATGCGCCCAACAATGGTGGAGACACCCCCGGCAAGGAGTTCATTTGCCCGTGCTGCGATCCAGGTTGTGGCCCCTGTGTCAGCGGGACCGCCCTGGGGAGGATTATACTTGAATCCCCCGTCTTCGGGGGGGTTGTGGGAAGGGGTCACCACGATTCCATCGGAGAGATGCTTTGTACGCGAACGGTTGTAGCTCAGGATTGCATGGGAGATGACCGGGGTCGGGGTATAGCCTCCCCCTTTATGGATCATCACGCTGATGCTGTTCGCAGCGAGCACCTCAAGGGCGGTCCTGTGCGCTGCTTCCGAGAGTGCATGGGTGTCCATGCCGAGAAAGAGCGGACCGTCTATGCCCTGAGACTTTCGATAATCGCAGATCGCCTGTGTTATGGCGATGATGTGATCCTGGGTGAAGCTTCCATCCAGCGAGGTCCCCCTGTGACCCGAGGTGCCGAAAACGACCTGCTGCGCCTCATTGTCCGGGTCCGGATGCCGGTCGTAATATTCCTTGATCAGGCGGGAAACATCCACGAGCATCTGAGCAGGAGCGGGCTTCCCGGCAAGAACGTGCTGATCCATGAGTGTTCTCTCCTTTCAAGGTTCTTGACGCGTCACACAGGGCATACAACACTGTTCACGATCAACCTCCATTGTACCTGATATTGCCGAACGGGTAAATCTCTTTGGCTAAGAAGCACTCAAGATGGTTCTCTTCGGTTGTTTTTGCCGGGCTGTCATCTCCTGTGGGTTCGGCGTCACCAGGCGTGTCCGGGAGGGTGAAGGCCATATTGAGAGAGTTCTTTCAGCGTTCATGAAGGGGAGAATGATTACCGTTCAGAGGGTTCACGGACAACGACTGCGACCAGGGATGCTCTCTTTTCCATGGTTCCGGTTGATCGTCTCATGCTATACTTCCTGCAGATCCTGCCACGGGAGGGAACATGGGCGAATGGCACAAGACCGGTTGCGTGCTCTGCGCGCAGAACTGCGGGCTGGAAGTCTTCGTGGAAGACAACCGGATCCTCAAGACCCGGGGGGACAGAGAAAATCCCCGCTCCAGGGGCTATGTGTGCCGCAAGGGGGCAAACATCGTCTTCCATCAGCACCACAAGGACAGGCTCACTCACCCCCTCAAGAGGGTCGGTGCCTCCTTCAGAGAGATTTCCTGGGATCAGGCGATCCGGGAGATCGCGAGTAGGCTCAGGGACATCATAACGGCCCATGGCCCGAAATCCTTTGCGTACATGGGTGGCGGAGGACAAGGGTGTCATTTTGATGCAGCCTTCGGTGTCCGGCTCATGAGGGCCCTGGGTTCACGGTTCCACTACAGCCCCCTGGCCCAGGAGCTCACCGGCATCTTCTGGGCCAGCGGCCGCTTTACCGGAAGACAGTTCCTCTTTGCCATTCCGGACGAACATGCTTCAGACATGCTGCTGGCCATCGGGTGGAACGGGATGCAGAGCCACCAGATGCCACGGGCGCCCCTGGTGCTCAAGGAGTTTTCCAGAAACCCCGACAAGCTCCTGGTGGTCATCGACCCGAGAGGCTCCGAGACCGCTGAAATTGCCGATATCCACCTTCGCGTCCGTCCCGGGACCGATGCCCTGCTCACCAAGGCGATGATCGCCATCATCCTCCAGGAGGAATGGCACGATGTGGACTACATCAGGGATCATGTCACGGGATTTGCAGAAATCGAGGGCTGGTTCGCGAACTTCGATGCACGAAAAGCCTTAAAGGTTTGTGAACTCGACTACGAACAGGTGCACGCTGTCTGCAATCTGCTCGCAACCAGGAAGTGGAGCATGCACACCGACCTCGGGATCTACATGAACCGCCACAGCACGGCGGCATCCTACCTCCACCTCGTGCTCGCGGCGATCTGCGGAAGGCTCTGCACCAGGGGCGGTAACATCATCCCGGGTCATCTCATGCCCCTGGGATCCCACACGGACGAGCGGGACCCCAAGACGTGGCGAACCGTGGCAACGGACTACCCGGCACTCATGGGTGTCTTTCCGCCGAACGTCCTGCCCGAGGAGATCATGAACCAACATCCCGACAGAACCCGTGCCGTGCTCTGCTGTCAGTCCAACCCGCTGCGTTCCTACGCCGACACAACCGCATACGAGGAGGCGTTCAAGCACCTCGATCTGCTGGTCACCTGTGAACTTGCCTTCACAGAAACTGCCTCCCTTTCCCACTACGTGCTCCCCGCCAGATCCGGTTACGAGTCGTGGGACGGAACCTTTTTCGCTTGGACCTTCCCGGAGATCTACTTCCAGATGCGCCGCCCGGTCGTGGAGCCAGCGGGAGAACCCCTCGAACTGGGCAAGATCATCGTCCGGCTTGCAGATGCCCTGGGTATCATACCGGAGATCCCCTTGTCCCTTGCCGAGGCAGCCTCACGTGACCGCATGACTTACGGCATGGAACTCATGACCCTTGTCCAGGAGAATCCCGCCGTACTGAAAGACCTGCCCTTTATCCTTGCAAAAACCCTGGGCAGAACGCTGGGTTCCGTGAACCTTGCAGCCCTGTGGGGCCTCCTCCAGGCAACGCCCAAAGCATTCAGAAAGGCGGCTGCACGAGCAGGATTCACCCCTGGTGTCACGCTCGGGGAAGAGGTGTTCCAGGCCCTCCTCGACCATCCCGAGGGGGCCGTCATCGGAACCCTCGACGCCCATGACAACTTCAGCATGCTCGCCACCGAGGACAAGCGTATCCACGTCCACATTCCCGAGATGGAGGACTGGGTCAGGGGCATCGATCCCCTATCAGAACAGGAGGCCCTGAAGTCCGAACCGTCATACCCCTTCATCCTCCAGGCAGGGCGGCACATGAGTATGAACGCCAACACCCTCATGCGCGATCCCTCCTGGAACGAAGGAAAGCGGGCCTGTACGCTCTCCATGCATCCCGAAGACGCCCGCGATCTCAGCATCATCGACGGGCAGCGGGTAAAGATTACAACCGAGGCAGGGACGGTTGACCTCGAGGCTGAACTCACCACGACGACCAGGAGAGGTCAGGTTATCATCCCCCACGGGTTCGGGCTGGTGTATGACGGCAGGGAACATGGCGTGAATGTCAACCGCCTGACGAAGAACACATATCGCGATCGATTCGCCGGCACACCCCTGCACCGGTTTGTTCCCTGTCGAATCGAGCCGATGTAACGGGACCCCCCGCACACCCGGAACGAGGCTCCACTGAACTTCGAAAGACTCATCTTCAGGGATCTGAACGACCTACCCCACCGGGCATCGTCACCGGAGGCTTTTGAGCGGTCCGCCTGCTGATCCCGCGATCAGCAGGGGTACAACCCTCTTTTGGCTCCTCAGTACGTTGCCCCGCCTTCATCGTAGATCTTCCGCAGCAGATCCTTGTCGACCGTTGAGCCATCGACGAAGTGGTTCGGCTCCGCTCCACAGTAGGGACAGTTTGATTCGGCATCGGTGATCACTTCTCCGCAAATTCCACACACAATTTCTTTCATGCTGGTATCTCCTTTTTTGTGTCGGTGTTTTCGTCTTACCCTAGTTCGCTCCGGGCGGGGTTCATCTTCTCCCAGGAATCGCACCGCATCCCAAGGAGAAAGATCCTTTCCCGCCTTTCTCGAGCGGTTCAGATTCGCTTCTTGATCCAGGCGATAATGCCCCCGATGAGGGGAAATCGTTCAAAGAGCGCCAGGGTTTCCCAGTAATCGTGGTGGAAGACCACCTGCCCGGCATCGTCGAAGCGAACGTGCGACATGCCGGGAAGCTCCAGGGGGGCGTCTCCATAGCGCTTCAGCTTCAGGTGCATGATCCAGCGGAAATAGTAGTTTCCCTCGCTGTAGCCCACGTCCCACACCTCGAAGGTACACTCGTCAAAGGCCTCGGTGGTGCTGAGAAAGTACTCCTTGATGTTTTGCCTTCCTCGAACCTGCCTGATGCCGTCTTCGAAGTAGGCATCCTGTGCGTAGAGATCATCGGTGGACTGAGTGATTCTTTCGGGGGAAAAAACCGCGTAATACTCCTTGAACCGTTCGATGGCCTTTTTCTCGAGATCACTGCCGTGTTCCACGAGGCTGATCCTTCCCGGTTCGGTATCGCGCAGAGCACTGTAGGTGATGGCGATATCGTGCACGCCCCGCGTGCCGCTTCCAGAGCACCCTGCAAGGACCATGATGAAGATACAGAGAGCGCCAGGAATGAGTCGTGTGATCATATCAGCGTCCTTTCTTTCATGACTATCAGAATTCTTTCATGAACGCGTTGCTTCCTGTCTTCGGCAGCCACCAGACTGCCTCTTCAAGCACAAGGGCTCAGTCTCTTGAATGAATTCGTCCCGTTATCCTCACCTCGAACCCAGCCTCCTGTTTCCTTCCCGCGTGATCACAACCTGGAGGTCTCCAAGTACCCTCAGGGCAAACTGGGCCTCGCAGATCGAGAGATAGTATTCCCACTTCCTCCGGAAAGACCGATCGAAACCCATGCCCGAGACCTGTCGTTCGGCACCAAGAAATCGCTCTCGCCAGTGCCTGAGCGTCTCGGCGTAGTGCGCCGCAATATTTTCCACATCCTCCACCTGGAGGCGAGAGTGCGCTGTCATGGCATTGCACAGGGAGGTCAGCGAGGGGAGGACCCCTCCGGGAAAGATGTGCTTCTGGATCCAGTTGGGTTCACTCCGGTGAGCATCGTAGCGCTGGTCCGGAACGGTGATTACCTGCAGGACCATGAGCCCGTCGGGCTTCAGGAGCCGATCACACCGGGCAAAGAATTCACCCAGATGCTCATGTCCCACGGCCTCGAGCATCTCGATGGAGACGATCCTGTCATAGGTGCCCTCGAGAGTGCGATAGTCCTGGAGGAGGATCTCCACCCGGTCTTCAAGGCCCTGGGCCTGCACTGCCTTACGCGCATACTCATACTGCTTCCTCGATACCGTGATGCCTCTCACCGAGCAACCGGTCCTGCGGGCGGCCTCCATGGCGAACCCGCCCCACCCGCATCCGATCTCCAGGACATGGTCGCCCTGATAGAGCCTGGCCTTCTCGATGACACGCAGAATCTTGTTGAGCTGGGCCTCATCCAGGGTTTCGGAACCCTGCGGGAAATAACCGCAGGAATACATCATGCGCGTATCGAGGAACGTTGCGAAAAACTCGTTGTTCAGGTCGTAGTGTGCGGCGATGTTCTCCCTGCTCCCGAAGAGGGTGTTCGGCCTGCTGCGATGGAGGGAGAAGTCCTTGAAACGTGACAGGGCCGAGAGCGCGATGTTTCCATCAGAGATGGCCTGCCTGTTCTCGATGAGGAGCTTCAGGACATCCAGGAGATTTTCACTGTCCCAGAGTCCTTCCATGTAGGCCTCACCGAACCCGACCTCACCGTGAAGGACAACCCGGGAAAAGAAGCTGTAGTCGTTGACCATGATGCGCGCTGCGCGTGAGGAGAACTCTGGGGTTCCGAACGTTTTCCGTGCTCCATCGGGCAGAACGACCTCGAGCACGCCGATCTTCACGGAGGAAAGGAGCCCCTCGATCATGCCCATGAAGATTCTCTGGGAAGGCGTCGGCGGCAACTTCTTGATGGTCATGGGGCTCATGGGAACCGGTTTGTGGTGAAGGGGGAGTTTCTTTCCAAAGAAGAGCTTGACTGCCTCCCAGTGAATCCTCCCGAGGGTGAGGTGCGGGATGAGGGGGTGGGAGAGCACAACAGAGAGAAGGGAGCGGGTTTCGAAGGGACGCCTCCTTCCCCAGAGCCGGGCAGTGAATGCCTTTTCTCCCTCTTTGTACAGGTCAATACTGATCTCGATCTCTTCACCCGGGGCGGAGAAACACAATTCATAGGTACCTTCCAAGTCGTTGAACGGGGAGACATGAAATTCCTTGGCGACCCGGAAACACGCAGGATAGCTCCCCCTGGTTCCTTCCTGATGGGTAAGGGGATAGACGTGACGCTCTCCGAAGGTGTTGTTCACCTCTGCAACAACGCACTCGAGCTGTCCCGAGGCATTGTAACAGTAGTAGAAGTTCACCGGGTTGAAGACGTTCCACAGCAGGCGGGCGGAAGTGACCAGCACGATGCGTTCCACCGGTGTTGCAATACCGTGTTCCTCGAGAAATGCCGTGAGTTTTCTCCTGATATTCTCAGACCCCGGGGTAAGGTAATCCCCATCGTGGAGGGAAACAAGCCTGACCCTGTTGTATCCGAAGACTGGTATGGCCCTGTCAATCTCCTCGAGTTCATCGAGGTCGATGCACGTGAAGTACAGGCTGTAGTACAGTCTGTGCCATACGGGCTTGAACCGTATGTGCTCCACTGATCCGACGTAGATGCAGGAGTTCATAACCTCATTCCGAATGACGCTGCCACGTTCAACGCCGACCTCACACCATCTTCGTGAAAACCATACCCGTGGTAGCTTCCGCAGTAGTACGTGTTTCTCCTCCCCGAGATTTCTCGAAGCCGGGGCTGCGTGGCAATGGTATCGAAAGAGAATCGAGGGTGCGTGTACACCATGTCCCTGATAATACGTCCCTCCTCGAAGGTCCTGTGCGGATTGAGCGTCACGCAGTAGGTGTTCCGGGTGGTCAGACTCTGGAGACGGTTCATGTTGTAGGTCAGCACAACGGGGGACCCTGATGTTACATCTGACAAACGCAGGTAGTTCCAGGACAACCAGATCTTTTTCTCAGGAGGGAGCACAGCGGTATCCGTGTGCAGAACGGTACGATTTTTCGAGTACGTCCATACGTTAAGGAGGGCCGCTTCCTCTTCAGAGGGATCACAGAGCATCTCGAAGGCCTCGTCTGCATGACATGCGACGACAACCCTGTCATACCGCTCCTCCTCGAGTCCATCGGCCTTGATGAAGACCGAGTTGTCTTCTCTGCGGATGCCGCGAACCGGAACGCCCTGAAGGACCCTCCCCCTGAAGCCGTTCAGGAAGGCCTTCACATACGTATGACTTCCCCCGGTGATGGTATACCACTGGGGGTGGCGGATGATGGAGAACAGCCCGTGGTTTTCGAAAAACCGTGCGAAGGTCTCCATGGGAAAATCGAGCATCTTCACGTCCGGGGCTGACCACACGGCAGCAGTGATGGGGAGAAGATAGTCTTCGATGAAGAATCGGTTGTAGCGGTGGGCCTTGAGATACTCTCCCATGGTAAACCCGGCAAGCCTTCCCTGGTGCAGGAGGCGCGGGGTACCCTGGTTGAAGGAGAGGATCCCCAGGATCATCCTCCAGAAGGAAGGGTTCAGGATGCTTCTCCGCTGGATGAAAAAGGTGTCTGCGTTCAGACTTCCGTAGAAAAAGTTTCGTGATGGGTCATAGTAGCTGAAGGACATGGTGCTCTTCTGCCTGGCAACCCCGAGCTGATCGAGAAATTTCAGGAAATTCGGGTAGGTCTTGTCGTTGCAGACAATGAACCCGGTATCGACAGGAGTCCCGGCGTCAACTCCATCTTCGATGAGAATGGTGTGGGTGTGGCCACCGATGTAGTCGTTCTTCTCATATAGGGTGATGTCGTGGGAACGCTGAAGAACATGGGCTGCAACAATGCCTGCTACACCGGCACCCACAACGGCGATCTTGAGTCCCGAGCTGTTCTCCATGATCTTTTTCCCCTCCTCAAGGATAATCAGTATCCTTTATAATAGGTCAGTTACAGGCGGTTTTCAATACGGCCACGGCCTGGTGATGTTCAAGGAAGCGCCCTTTTTGCATGTGAATCACGACCTGCTAACGTCACGTCTCTCCCAGCAGAGATCGCTTCAATCCCCTGTCTAGAGGGTTAGCTCCAATCCAGATGGAAAAAATGGCATTGGCAAAGTCCAGGCCTTCAAAGACACCGATCACTTCATTGTTGAGCGTCAGTTCTGATCCGTGCCCCGGAAAGTAGGTGAAGGCATACCGGTCTGAGGGCTGAACATCGCGGTAGGTTCTGTCCAGGGCATCGATCCTGCTCGAGAGCCGTTCCCTGACTGAAGGGGACACATTCGCCTCGATCCCTGCGCGGGTTGCCTTGATAAATCCCTGGGCACTGATAGCATGGAAGTATTCGATCTCGATGCGTTTGGGAATATCCATGAAAACGCGTGAGGCCGGAGCCCCCCGTTCAAGATACAAAGAGGCGACATAGGCCTTGAACACAACGCGGTACCTGAGGAGGCCGGCACCAACGAGGTCGAGGTAAACGCCTTTTCTGGCGATGCTCGTTTCAAAGACCACCCCTTCGACTTCGAGCTGCTGGGGGGGCATCCCGCTGACCCGGGATGCACCAGGATGAGTGGCCAGAACCACACTGATCATGGCCAGAGACACCTTCAGGATCAATTTCATGGATATCCCGGTGGACCACACCCGGTCTTTTCTGCCTGTTTGAGCGACGTTCATACAGACCCCCATCGTGCCCTCTCCTGGCTTTTCCTCTCGAGGGCGAAACGTGCTGCACGGTATCCGCACATCCCGTGTACCCCGGCACCTGGCGGGGTAGAAGAAGAACAGACATACACCCCTGGTATGGGCAGGGCGTAGGGATGAAGCGATGCCACGGGCCTGGTGAAGAACTGCCTGAGATCATGGGCTCCCCCTGAAATGTCCCCGCCGACGAGGTTTGCATTGAATACCTCGAGGTCCCTGGTGTTCATCGATCTGCTGGCCAGGATCTGATCGTGAAACCCCGGTGCAAACCGCTCCACCTGCTGTTCTATTCTGCCGGTCATGTCCAGGAGCGACCCGTTGGGCACATGACAGTACGCCCATGCAGTATGACAGCCCTCGGGCGCCCGTGAAGGATCGAGGATGCTCGGCTGCACGAAGATCACGAAGGGTTTTTCCGGGTGTCTGCCGTGCCACACCTGGTGTTCCGACAGCGCGATCTCTTCGAGTGTGCCCCCCAGGTGGAGGGTGCAGGTGTCGAGACACTCGGGCGCCTTCCAGGGAACAGGGCCCTTGAGCGCCCAGTCCACCTTGAAAATCCCGGGACCATAGCGGTATCGCATGAGAGCGTTCCGGTACCGGGAGGGGAGATGTCTTCCCAGAATGCTCAGGATCTGTCTCGGCGTGAGATCGAGAAAAACCTCGTTGGCATTCCTGAAATCATCCCTGGTCTGAACAGGCATTGACGTGAGAATGGAGCCTCCGGCCTCTTTCAGGGTTTGAACGAGCACATCCGCAATCTTTCCGGACCCTCCCCTGGCTATAGGCCAGCCGGGAGAGTGACAGCTCGCCGCCATAACCAGGGCAAAGGCAGAACTCAAGGGGTGTTCCAGGGGCAGGATCGAGTGTGCCCCGAGCCCGGCAAGCACTGCCCGGGCCTGTGTGGAACTGAACACTGCCGGGGCCAGCAGACTCACCGGAAGGGTTGACCTCAACCCGAGGGAGAGGAACAGGCATGGATGTCCCAACAAGTGCAGCGGCTGCAGGATATCCCCGAGAAGATCGCAACATCTGCCGGCAAAGGGACCGAGAAAACGCCGGTAGTTCAGGCCATCTCCCTGAAGTCCATCCATGGTCTTGACCAGGTCGCGATAGATCACGGTGGCCGTTCCATCATCAAAGGGGTGGGCCAGGCTCGCCTCGGGAAACAGCCAGGAAGGCCCTGCCATGTCACCGCCGAGTGATCTGAAAAACGGGCTCGTGAGGGCAAAGGGGTAGATGGCCGAGCCGGTATCGTGAAAAAATCCCGGCAAGGTCGTTTCTTCGGAGCTGAGACAACCGCCCGGGATCTCCTTTTTTTCCACGAGAAGCACATCTCTGCCTGCGCGTAAAAGGGTGATGGCTGCCGCGAGGCCATTCGGCCCCGATCCTACCACGAGGGCATCACAGGGTCCTCTGCTCTGCACGATGTCGTCGTACTCCTGCATGGTTCAGAGAAACCGCTTCCTCAGCATAGCGAGCGTGGTGCGAATCTGTGCATTGTCCCAGATATTTCCTGCATACTCCCACCGGAGATCATCGGCCACACGGGTCTTGTGTACCTCCACCCGCGCAGAAACCCCAAAATGCTGTGCCAGGCTGGTGAGAACATGCTTCCAGATCTTTTCCTGAAGCCTGGATCCTGCGATGCGAAACCCCAGCTCGTTGAGAGGGTCGCTGGAGCGCGCAAAACCAACGACCTGGGCCACGGTGACTCCCTGATCCTCGTATGCGCTGAAGGTCACCCAACCGGACTCCGGGTGTCCCTGGGGCGTCATGAAGGTGAACTGCTCTTCATCTGCATAGACCACCCACACCCCTGTGGAAATCAATCCCCCCGGGGTTGTTGCATTGATAATGACGGCTTCACCCGGAACGATACCCCTCCGGGTCGGATAGAACCGGTTCTGTTCGGGCTGGAATTGTTGAAAATGCTCCTTGAGCTCGCTGATAACCTCTTTCGGACTTACCGAAACACCGGCGAGCCTGACCCGGTAGATTTTTTCCCAGAGCTGCCCGAAGCCCTGCAGCGGACCACGCACTTCGAGGCCATCGACGTTCAGATTCACAGCACCGGATGGAACTTCGGATAACCTGATCGTGGTGACAGGCATTGACCAGCCGGCAGAGAGCGATGTCTTGACCTTACCCGGTGAGTCCGGTGAGTGCCCTGCATGGATTTCGATGACGCCGTCAAGCCGCGTTACGAGAAAGATCTCCCGGAGCTGCCGGTTCACCCCGTCCAGAACGAGCCTCCTCTGGTTTCTTCTTGCGTCCAGGTGCACCTTGATGATGGTCTCGATCCCCGATATGTCGATGTGCCCGATCTCTTCAACATTCACGAGCACATATGAAAACGAGGCTGTTTGTGCATAGGCATCCATGATGGCCCGGGAGGAATCCCCACCGATGTCTCCCCCAAGGCTGATGACACCGCCTGCGTGCTGCACGGAAAAGTGTTCTCGATACGGAGCGCCCTCGGTCATGATTCCCTCCTCACGTTTCCTGATGTGCACAGAGTATCCACGAGGTACGAGTCTCCTTGCACACCCATGGTCTTTCCCGGGAAACCCACGCCCGAAAAAGAGCCTCTCCTTCCTGGGGAACTCTCCACACGCATGTCCGAGAATGTCCCTGACAAGCCACGGGCACCGTGTCCGGAACAGTCCAGTGTTTGAATGTGAGGATCACGCAATCACGACAATCCCAAGATAGCCGTCTACGGTGATCTGATCCCCTGTTTTAATGAGGTGGACTGCTTCGGGCACCCCCGTGACACAGGGCAGCCCATACTCCCGCGCGATAATAGCGCCGTGGATGAGCATGCCGCCTCTTCGCTCAACAATCCCCGCTGCAAGGGGAATGACGAACGTCATGTTCGGATCCAGGGAATCACACACAAGGATCTCGCCTACCCTGAAATCACTGAGCGTGAACCCTTCGTCAAACACCCGAGCCTTTCCGGTTGCGATCCCGCTACCTGCCGGCTGACCGATCAACTGTCGTGCGCGAACTCTGCGTGTATCACGGGTATCCGGCATTTCCTCGCGCCGTGGAACCTCCGGAATGTATCCTGGCTCCTTGAGCCCTCGAACCAGATCCCTGGCGGAAAACCCCTCGGGGAGGTATGAGCCCCTGAGCTCGATGCGTCTCTTTCCCTCCTCGATGGCATCGAGCAGCAATCCCTTGATCCTTCCAAGGTAGATGTTGTCGTCATCTCTCAATCGGTAGCTTGCCCGTGCAAGATCCAGCAGGTCTTTGGCAAAGGAAATCTTTTCTTCGGGAAAGAAGGAGAAGTAGTACTGTTCGAGCTGTTCGATATCCTTGAGGTGGCGAATTTCCTCATTGGCCGGTCTGGATGCCATCTCCAGGACAATGTTCCGAACGGCGTCGTCTCCATGACGGCACAGGGCGGAGTAGCAGGTGAGATCGCCGAAAGTCTCAACGAATTCCCCGATCATCCTTTCAAAGGGCACGAAGAATACGGTGCTTTTTCCCGAGCGGAGTGCCTCTGCCAGTTTCTTGTCTTTTCTCACCAGGTCGGCCATGGCCTCCAGCATGCGGTTACGCTTGATGCTGAGCATGGCAGAAGCCCGCAGCAGATCCATGAACTCATACGGATCATGGGGCCTGACCGTGTCATTGTACACCCTTCCGAATAGGCGCATCCCGTGAGCAAACGGAATAAAATACTGCCAGTATGCCTTTTCCCAGTCATCAAAGATCTTCGTCCTGCGTTCTATATCTCCGGCGAGTTCATCATCACTGAGGTTAAAAATATCCTCCGAAGAGAGCTGATCACCAACCGCAATCATCTCCGGAACGAGTTCCGTCTCGATTTTCGATTGAAGCTGCTTGAGATTTTCGAAGCTCCGGGAGAGACTGCGATACCAGGATCGGTTGTCCTCGGAAGCGTCTGGTTTCACCGTTGTGATGGGGCGTGACTGAAGCGTGATCAGTTCGGCATCACAGACTGTCCACTCGACATCCTGCGGGTATCCGAAGAGATGCTCAGCCTTTTCCGCGAGGGAATAGACGCCTGCCACTTCTTTTTTATTAAGGGGCGGTTTCCTGCCCAGGGTCGGAGGAAGGTTTTCCACGACGATTCCTGATTTTGTGGGAACCACATACGTGAGACGTTCCACCGGTATGTGGGAGAGGATCTTCCCGCTGGAACGGTCAAGGTACCAGCGGTCAGGCTCGACTGTGCCGTCCACCAGCCCCTGATTGAGCCCATAGATGGCTTCAATGACCATCTGCGTGTCATCTCCGGGGTTTTTCCCGAAAATAACACCTGACCTGCTGCCCACCACGAGTTCCTGAACGAGAACCGCCATGGAGCTGTTATTTACATCCAACCCGAGTTCCCTGCGATAGAGCAGCGCGGCATCAGACCACAGGGAAGCCCAGACGAGGCGGATGTGATCAAGGATGGAATAGACGCCGCGAACATTCAAGTAGGATTCGTGCAGCCCTGCAAACGATGCATGGTTCGAATCCTCGCCGGGGGCAGAAGATCGTACTGCAACAGCAGCAGCACCAAAAAGGTCTTTCATGGGCTTCTTGAGATCAGTTACGAGCATTGCCGGCATCGCTGTGTTGAGAAACATGTTTCTGATCCTCAGTGATGCGTCCCAGAGCTCCTCCCACCGCATATCATGAAAATCCTTCCGGTTCAGTTCCATGGAAATGCGTTCCGTCAGACCCGTGGATTTCACGTAGAAGTCATAGGCCTCTGTCGTTACGCAGAGGGCCTTCGGGACAGTGAACCCGTTCTTCAGCAGCATCCCGAGCGAGCAGGCCTTTCCTCCGACAGAATCCAGATCCTTCTCGGTGAGGTCTGAAATAGCGAGAATGTACCTCATGGCTTCATATGCAGCATCATCACATGCTGGAATCTGCTGACGATCACGTACCTGTCAACGGCAACCCGGACAAGGGCACACGAGGGAGACAAGACAAAATCTTCCAGGTGGGGGTGCTTGCCCAGATACAGGGAGAGAAACGAATCCTTTTCCTCGTCCAGAATCTCACCGGCCCTTCCCGTGGCGGTGACTGCCATGGCCTCGTGAAAATCTGTGAGCTTGTTGCTCCTGTTGTCAATCAGCAGGGAGACGCGCGAGTCTTCCTCGATATTCGAATACTTGCGGGTTGCTCGGGTCGTTGCGAAGACGAGATACTTCAGATCATCGGTGGATGCAAACGCGATGAGGTTGCAGTAGGGCTGCCCTCGTTCATGGGTGGAAAGGACTGCCAGAGGCTGTGAGTGAAACAGAGTTCTCAGCTGTTCTGAGAGTTCATCGGGATCACCGACCTTGATGCGTCTCACGTCGTATTCCATAGGTGTCTCCTTGCCTGGCCGGGCTATGCGGGCCGTCGATGGTGCCGTTGATCACTCCTTCAATAATAAACACGCTGCAGGCAGAGTCAACTCTCCAGAAACGAACGTGTCCCGAAACGAACGCACACGCAAGGTTCTCCTTGAATTGAGGTTGAATCACGCTTCTCTCCTGGGTTAGAGTTGCCTGGAGAAGGGTCTTCAAGACCCGACATGATGCTCTGACGAATTTTGCACGAGGAGGGCCATGAACTCGATGATCGTTCTCATCAGAAACCTCTCCGTTGAAGAACGGATCACACTGGTCATGGCCATTCTGCTGAACCTGCTCATCACCCTGGTTGACCAGGTTGCTCCTGCGCGGCTTATCTTTGCACTCAACTTCTTCATCATTGCCGTCATCTTTACAATGTGCAGACTGAGCCTGCGTTTGAAGAACCCGTTTCTCGACGTGCTGAGAGACTGGTATGTGCTGCCGATCCTGATTGTCATCTACCTCGAAAACAGAATCCTCATTCCCCTGATCAACCCCCATGACCTGGATCATCTGATGATCGCCATCGACCGTCTCATATTTTTCGGGCACGACCCGACCGTGCTCATGGAATCCATCACGTTCCCGCTCCTGTCCGAGATACTGCAGCTTGCCTATGCGAGCTTTTATTTTCTGCCCTTCAGTCTGTGTGTTCTACTCTATCTTCGTGAAGACCGTGACGAGTTTCACGTCGCCACCTCAACCATCCTCATGGGGTTCTATCTCTCCTATCTGGGATACTATCTCACCCCTGTCGTCGGCCCGCGCTTCACCCTTGATCACCTGCAGAGTTTCCCCCTGACCGGCGTTCTCACCTTTGAATATGTGCGCACCATGCTGGCAGAGGCCGAAGGAATGATGCGTGACTGCTGTCCCAGCGGGCACACCATGATCTCGCTGCTCACGGCACTCCTCGCGCGACGCTACTCCAGGCAACTGTTTTCCTGCGCCATCGTGTGGGCTTGTCTCATCATCTTTTCCACGGTCTACCTGAGATACCACTACGTCATCGATCTCATTGTCGGGGCTCTCCTGGGGGTGCTCGTTTTTCGCTATGGACCAGCACTCTCGCTCATCCTGCTGGGCAAGAAAGATTCACACGGAAACCGTGCCGGGAAGGACGCCTGAACCCGTCACCTTTTTTCAGATCAGGCTATGGGTCGTTCAAAGATCCGGTACGTCTTGTACTGCTCTGCACACAGGGGTTTCAGGGCACCGATCATTTTCTTGTTTGTCTCCACGATCAGGGAGCAGTCTGACTCGGTGAAGCCGAGCCGAATTCCGTCCTCGATTGTTTTGAGGTAAAATACGTCATCGATCTTCTGTCCGCGGTACTCGGGAAGCACCCCCATGATGAGCGTTCGGATCTTGCTGGTCTTCTTCGCCTGCCTCATGAATTTGAACAGGCGCCAGGGATAGAGACGGCCATTGAGGATCCTGAGGGCGGGATTCACGTCGGGAATGGAGATGATGAACCCGACAGTCTTGCCTGCCTTCTCGGCAAATATGGTGAGTTCGGGTATCGCGATCATTTTGAGTTCCTGGTAGAACATCTCCGCCTGCCTGTCTGTCAGGGGGAGGTGTCCCCAGTTTCCCTCCCAGGCGATGTTGAAAATTCTGATGATCTCCCTGAATCTCCAGTCCATGTCTTTTTTTACCAGGGTTTTGAAATCGACATCCAGATCTTTCATGATGCTGAGCCGGATTTCTTCGAGGTATGGCTGGTAGTCTTCGATCTTCTTCACCAGGAAGCAGTGCCAGTCGATGCACTTCGTGAAGCCGCAGGCCAGAGCGAGATCCTTGTAGTAGGGGGCGAAGTGAAACAGGCCCACGACCGGCATGACGTTCAGGCCTGCCACGACGAAGCCCACGGAATCGTAGACGGAAAAGCTCTGGGGACCGTTCACGACCTTTTTTCCCTTGTCTTTCAGCCACTTCGATGCTGCATCGAACAGCGCGTGTGCAACTGAGATGTCGTTGATGGACTCGAAAAACCCGAAGAAGCCCGTCCGGGCATCGTACTTTTCCTCATAGAGATGGTTGACATGGGCACTGATCCTGCCCACAGGCGTTCCGTTCTTGTACGCGATGAACAGCTGCGCTTCGCCGATCTCGAAGAAATACCCGGTACGCGGATTGAACAGTTTCTTCTGCTCGCTGATTATGGGCGGAATCCACAGGTGGTCATGTGCATAGATCCCTGCCCTCCACGGCAGCATGATGAACTCCTTGCGCATTCTTGCATCGTGAACCGTTTTAATCTCGATCATCCCACATCACCTCCACTGTTCGATGCCGGGGTTCAAGAAAACCACCCGGGGGATCGTGTGCACACACTGCTTCAGAATCTTTCCCGTGAGAGAATTTCATCAGATTTCATTCGCATGAGAACCAACCGAGGGAGAAAACGCCTCGACCTTTGCCACATAGGCACGGATATCGCACTTGCGTTCCAGCCCAGATGCCGTCATGGCCCTGACCTTTCCGATAACCGGCCTCTCCTGCCATGCACGGTCGTGCAGGCCGAAAATCCAACCGACCCCTGCGTAGGAGTTCGGGTCCCTGCCGTCGAGGAAGTACCGGTTGTTCAGGTACAGCAGTCTTTCATACGCCTCCTTCGGGGTGCCGCTCCACTCGAGCACCTTCTTTCCCCAGTACATCCTCATGTAGTTGTGCATGAACCCGGTATACTTCATTTCCTTCATCGCGGCATTCCAGTAGGGGTCGTGCGTGGATGCCTGATCCAGTTCTTCAAGGGTGTAGAGGTGCTCGCGCCTGTCACCTTCGTGCTCCTTCAAGGTCTTCTGGGCCCAGGCAGGATGAACAGGAAACCGATCATAGTGTGCCGTGAAGTTCGCGAAATTCACGGCAAGCTCCCTGCGCACGATGAGTTCCTCGAGGTAGGCTTCCGTTGCGCTCTTCCCGGCGTGCGCACTGTTGATCCGCGTGGCGATGTACACCGGCGAGATCTGTCCGAAGTGAAGGTATGGAGTCATGCGGGACACGTGGTCCGTCTGGGGCTGATTACTGTTCTCTTCGTAGAGGTTTAGAGAACGCTCGATGAATGTTTCCAGGAATGCCCGTGCACGGGAGGTTCCACCAATGAAAAATCGCCCCACCGGCCGCACTGATCTGTCGATGTTTATGCGTGAGAGCACCTTGTCGAGATCCTGAATGTCCTCGATTCCCTCAGCCATGTCGAGAGATGACCGCTTCAGTGGTAGTTCTTCGGGCAGGTGCAGAAACTCTGGAATCAGTCGCGTAATTTTGGGGCGGATGGTCCTCGCAGCGAATTCCGCCTTGTTCGATGCGAGATCGACCGGGACCACGACATCGCTCTCCACCTGAACCATGGGACAGGGGACCCTCTGAGCCACGGAGTTCCTCCAGGACTTTTGATGCCGAAGGTACCCGCGATCGCAGACCACAAGGGATGCACGGCGTGCCAGTTCCGGCACGATGTCGCCGGGGCTGCCATGTCTGCACGCCATGAAGATCCCCCGGGAGGCGAGGCGTTCCCGTGTTTCCAGGAGACCTTCCATCATGAACTGGTAGTGCCTGAGATTTGCATCGGGGTACCCATCCATCAGGCAGAAGAGCACGACGAGGGGAAGATTCTGTTCGTTCGCCTGCCCTGAGGCGTATTCAAGGGCGTGGTTGTACTCGGCACGCTGGGATTGCTGCATCCAGTAGAGAACAAAGTCTGTAGATCCGGAAGCTCCACGGTTCAGCACCGTGATCCTGGCCGATGAAATTCCACGTGATCTCATGGGGTTATCACACCTCAGTTCTCCGACAGTTCAGGAGAAAGTATCATTACGAGGGAGGTCTGTCTCCTGATTTCCTCGTACCAGAGCGCATATCCCTCACTACCGGGATGGAGGAGATCCCGGGCGAAAAACCTGTGGGGGTCATCCAGAAAGGGGTCATCCTTTCGCTCTTTGAAAAGATCCACGTACTCGACCCCGAGTTCCCGTGAAACCCGCTGAAAAAGGTCTCTGACCTGCCGAGTCCTTACGGTATAGACCCAGCTGATGGGGGCGAAGAATGCCGGTGCAAGCCCGACATTCCCGGTGCTGATGAAGATGACGTGTCCCCCTTTGGCCCCTGCTGCCCCAAGCAGATCCACGAGTTGCTGTTCCAGGGATGCGAGCCGGGTGAATCTCAGGATATCGTTGCCCCCCGCCTGGACTATCACCAGATCGAAGGCCTCATCCCCGAGAGCATTGATCTGCGTCAGGACCTGCACCATCTTTTCACCGTCTTCGGCTGTATTGGTGATTTCCACCCAGGGAAAGTCCCGTGCGATGCGCCCCGCAATGGAGTCTTCCGGACTGGCTGCCCCCGTGCCGACACCGGTGCTGTCTCCCACAATGAGAACCCTCTTGGATGCCCCGGGATTATTGAACTGGAAGGCCTCAGAATCCCGGGCGAGATTGATGCCCATCCCCACCCGAACCCCTAAGATACCGATGTTGATGATGAGCAAAAGCCCGATCAGGAACACCATGAGCCGGAAGAATCGTTTCATATCATCTCACTGTGGTCCTTGGCCGTCCTCCAGGTCGTCGATGACATCGAGATGAAGCACGGTCACCATGGCGGGCAGCAACGTGAGCACAGAAATGGTCACGAGCAGGATTGCCACGGAATTCACCGTGGAGAAATTTCTCACCGCAGAGGTGTTGGACATGAGAAGAACGATAAACCCGAACAACGTTGTGAAGTTTGCAGTGATCACTGCCCTGCCGACATGTCCCATGGTTGTCTGGAGAGCCAGCCGTTTTTTCATGCCCCCGAGGTGAAGAGTGTTGTAATGATGGAGGAACTGGATGGAGCCGTCGATTCCGAGTCCAACGATGAGTGATCCGCACAGGACGGTTCCCAGGTCGAGGGGAATATGCATCATTCCCATGAATCCCAGGATGCAGGTGAGTGGGACCAGGACTGTCATCATCGAGGTCGCCCCCCTGCGCATCGAACGGTATGCAAGGGCAACCATGGAGAACACGATGAGAATAGCAATGGCAAGGCTCTGTATCTGACTCCTGATCAGGATCTTCTGAATGAGACGAACCGTCTCGGGCATCCCTGCCTGGTCAATCTTCACCTCGGAAGAAGAGACGACTGCGTGCTCGATATTCGGGACCGCTGCAACCTGGGAGGAGAAGAAGGCCGGACGGGGTGAGAGTAATTCCCACAGCACACCGTCGCTGCGCTTGCGAAAGTCTGCGTTCTGAGTCAGCGACTCGGAGATGAGCGCATCGTAGGAGCCTCGCAAGGCGTCCACCTGTGCCATCCGATAGGAGGAATCCACCCGTTTCAGCAGTCCGCTTACGGTGATGTCCGCATCTTCTCTGTCCATGACACCGCTGTCTGCAAGGAGGTCGGAGAGCGCCGCCGAAAGTTCCGGATCGTGCCTTCTCTGCCAGTTTTCCTCGAGATATTCAATGCTCTGAAGGACAAGCGCTTCCGGAAGGATCTCCACCGTCTCTTCGGAGAGATAACCATACACCGAGTCCCACACACCGGCGAGGTCGATGGTCTCATCGAGACGTGACAGGCCTCGTGCGAGGGCGTCCCTGAAGGATGCATCATCATACCTTCCTGCCCGGTCATAGAACTCTGAAAGCCAGCGCACCTGCTGTGATGCCTCATTGAGCCTGACATCTCCGAGGAGTTCTCTGCCTTCACGGCCAAGTATCCCTGGATCAATGGTGACGATTCTCCCGGACGTGTTCCCATGGAGAAACGCCTCCATTCGATCGGCGAGGAAGCGCAACTCGTTGGTACTGCTCTCCCTCACAACGGAATTCACGATTCCCTTGGTCCTGTCCGTGGTGACAAATGTCTTGAGGACACTGTGTCCCTCCAGGAGAAACCAGAGGTTTGCAATCCCCTCCCGCGTCTCGGGAATTGCATGGATCCCGTTGAGAAGCCAGTTCTGCCGGGCGATGATACCGCTGATGGAGGTAAATCCGTTCACGTTGGGCTCACTGCGCAGGTGATTCTCGAGGAAGTTCATCCTGTTCATTACAGCGGGGTCCGTAAGATCTCCCCTGACGTAGAAATTGAAGGGGTACATTCCGCTGAAGTGTTCCACGAGGATAGTACATCCCTTCCTCGGTGGGGAGTCTTCCGGGAGCTGTTCAATGAAATCCACGTTGGTTCTGATCTTAACGATATTGATCCCGATGAACACGGTGATGATCCCCAGGACCGCGAGTATGACCTTCGCATGGTCATGAACCCACCCCCCAAGGGCATGCATCACCTGGGTGAACACATGCGTGTCGACCTTCCCGGTATCCAGGTCAACGGCGGGCTTGGTCTTCAGCATGAAGATGAGAGTTCCCATCAGGGTAATGGAAAGGATGCACGCAAACCCGAGACCGAAGGCGAGCTCGATTCCGAAGTTGTTCAGCACCTCTATCCTCGTGGTCGTGAATGCCAGGAGCCCTGCGATGGTAGTCAGTGCGCTCATGCCAACCGGCAGGGCTATCTCGGAGGTCGAGACAGAAATGTCCCCCCTCCTGAGAAAGTGGTTGTAGATGTGCACGGCATAATCTGCGCCGAGGGCAACCAGGAGCACAACCACTGCGGGTGTCAGGATGTTGATGGGAAAACCCAGGACCGCCATCATTCCCAGGGTCCACACTATGGCGAGACTCACCATGAACATGGGAAGAACTACCCCTGATATCCGCCTGAGCCCGAAACTGAGCACAATGACCACAACAACCAGAATAATGGGCACGAGAACCTTCATGTCTTCGACCATGTAGTAGTTCATGTAAAAGTATATTGCAGGATCGCCGCCGTGGTAGTGGGGATAGGGTCCTGCCAGTTCATCGATGATGCGAAAGACCTTCTCGGCCACCTTGACCTCGTCCTGATCCTGGACAATATTCGTCATGATGGTGGTGTAGATGCCGTCTTCCGACACGATGGAGTTCACGTAGTGCTCTTTCGAGAGAACATACTCCCTGAGTTCTTCAATCTCCTGCTCAGTCTCCGGTATGGCGGGAATGAGGTCACTGACTTCGATCCCACCCTCGATGCTCCTGATATCGAGGACATTGGTAATGCTGGTGACATTGAAGAGTTCTTTGATCTCTTCGAGTTCCTGCGTGATCCGTGCGACGAGCGTGAGCGCTTCAGGACTGAAAACCCCCTGCTCGAACTCGATTACGGAAAAGATCATGACGTTGGATGAAAAATCATCGTCTACCTGGCGGAGCAGCTGGGCAACCCTGTCATGCTCGGGGAGCCAGGTGTCGTGGGCATTGTTGATCTCGAGACCGAGAGACATCACCACAAAGACGCCGGTTATCGCGGCAACCACAATCAGAAACACGGCGCGATGGCCGAAGACCCACTCGATGAACCCTGCGAGGCGTTTTTTCATGGGAGGGATCTGCCCTCGGTCATGGGGAGGGTTCGTACATCACAGCCCGGAGACAAGGCTCTCAAGAAGAACACCGGAGCGTGGTGCGGATGCGGCTGTATCCACCAAGGATTATCAGAAGCCCTTTCGGATACAGAATCAAGCACAGCGGCCATGATACCCCCACGCACTTCATGTCATTCACACTGAGCTGCCATTACTGAACAGCGCCGTATCCGGCAGCAGGCTCATCTTATAGCACGTTTTTCCTCAACCTTCAAAGATCATTTCAGAAAACTTCCCCTGTCCAGGGATCTGACCGTGGTCAGCCGTTCAAGCAGGGATTTTCGACCAGAAGACTCGCCGAGGGAAAGGCTGGTGACAGCGGTCCGGTTCACCACCCTGACCCTGTCGGACGTACCTGCTGCCTCTGAGTATGCCCAGAGAGCGTGGATGGCATAGGGGTCGCCGTTATGAAATCCGAGCAGCAGCATCACGTGCCCTGGCATGGAGAGGATGGTGATCCCTCCCGGGGAGGACAGGAGTTTTTCCCGTCTTTGGGCCGGTGATTCGTCCGGAGTAAAGGAGGCGATGAGTGTACCAACCCTGGCCTGCTGTGCCGAGTTTCTCGGAATCTGAATGCCACAGGTGGCAAACACCTCCTGGAGATACCGCGAGCAGTCACGCTCTCCGTACATGCCTCCCCATCCGTAGGGGGCATTCAGCATCCAGAAGGCCTGTTCGATCATGGTACGCGGGGTATACGGGAGGTATCCATCCGAGATCTTGTCCGCAGAGATGTATCCACCAGAAAAGGTGATCCTTCCATCGTCCCTCCGCCGGGGGAGAAGCACCTCGAAGACACCCCGGGTTATGCAGCCGTTGTGGGGCATCCTCACCCCCATCCTGAGACTTCCGTAGTGTTTTCTCAAGCCCGGGTCGAGGTAGATATCCGTCTTTGCCCGCACAGACACGGCAAAGGGTTCTGCACGCGTATAGTACTCGAGCTGTTCGAGACTGCACTCGGCGGCATGATCGGATCGTATCCATCCCTCGCTCAGGGGAGCGACTCCATAGAGCCACTGCCCGTCTCGGCTTTCGTGAAGCACGGCCACCGGTGTTCCCACATCCAGGGCGCTGTTCTGAAGTCTGTCGAAGTCGAACCTGCCCCTGGCGGAATACAGTCCCTGGTCCGTGGGCAGGATCCGCTGATCGGTAAAGGTCACAACCAGGGCATACCTCACAATGATCTCATGCGGGATGTTCTCGAGATTCATGAGCGAGCGAAGTGGATCGAGGAAATCGCGCCCCACCCTCCTGTGTTCCCGTGTAAACAGTGTTCTCTGGGAGAGTGCATCGAGTCCTCTGCTCAGTCCTTCCTGCAGGGTTATTCCGCTGGTCGTCTGCGGGTACTGGTGGATATCCCTGACCACACCGCTCTCCTGGCGGATGCGTTCATTGAGGAGGATGATCTCCTCGCTGCTCATGATCACGTCGTCAGGGGCAGGATGAGCGCCAATCCAGAACCCTGGCGTATTCATTTCTCTGGCCGTGCCCGGAACCAGGACCGGGGATGCGTAGTAGAGGAGTTCTTTCGGTGCACACGCGACGAGCAGAAGGAACAGCACCAGCCGAATGCACAGCCCCACTGAACCCTGACCCTTGCTTGATGAATGATTCCCGGGATTCATTTCACCCGTGACCTGCATCATGTCCCTTGTTCCATGACTCCTCGAAGGAGATGCTCCCTGCATGGCTGAGCAGTGCATGCGGACCACCCCCTGACCCTGATCCGATGCTCCCCTTTTCCACGCTCCTGGCTCGCCGCTTCGCCCCCCGGGTAAAACAGTTCTTTTGTCCAGGAGATCGCGGTTCGACCTGGGCAGCACTCGGTCTATTCCTGGAGGCTGATCGCGCCGCTGGGACACTTCTCGATGGCCTCGATACACGCATCGAGATAGCGAAGAGGAATGTCATTTTCCAGGGCAACGGCCTTCTTGCTCCCCTCCTGAAACCTGAACACCTCCGGACACAGTTGTACGCAGATTCCCACAGTCTGGCATTTACGCTGGTCAACAACAATCTTCATGGCAGCTCCTTGAAATCCATCTTCTCCTGTTCAACCCGGTCACAACCGATGCCCGGGCCTCCTCCTCGATGACGGGACCCCTCCAGGGAGGTCCCTGGTTTGGTCTCTCCGCCCTGCCGGGTGACAACCCCTTCATCCCCGAAGAGATCATACTGGATCAGCAAAAGGAACATCAAGTGATATTCTCGCCGCTGCCCCGGTGCACACGTCCGATTTCGCGGAAGATTCACTCGGTGAATCCCGGTGGGAGACCACCGTCTGATTCCGGAATCTTCGTGTCTCGATGCCCATCCTCCGGCAGGCGAACCAGACCGTCTTTTTCATCGAAAATGAATCCGCGCTCCCGGGCCGTTTCACAGTATGAGCCGAGAGAGAGCCTGATCTCGTCCATGGGCTCAACTACCACGGCTGAACCAGCCTGCACAGGGCAGTAGTATTCACAGTACCCGCACCCGGTGCATTTTTTCTCGTCCACGAACGGTACCGTGACGGGTATTCCATCAACGGTCCTCAGTTCGATTGCCCCATAGGGACAGACCTCCTCACAAATCAGGCAGGGCTGGTCGAATTCCCAGGCGAGGCACTTGTGTCTGAGTATGTATGCAGTCCCCACCTTTGCGCAGATCTTTTCCTCGGGGTTCAGGGTTCTGATCGCACCTGTGGGACAGACGTGACCGCACACCGCGCAGGGGGGTTCGCAGGGTCCTCTCCTGGGCCTGATCACCGGACTCATCATCCCTGCCAGACCCGCTTCAAACCAGGTGGGCTGCAGCGTGTTGGTGGGACATGCCTTCATGCATATCCCGCACCGGACGCACCTGAGAAGAAACTCGTTCTCGGGGATAGCCCCGGGAGGTCGTATCAATGCCGGGTGGTGCACCTCACCCGGCTCGTCCGTGCCTGTTCTGTACCCAAGGTCGGTCCTGGCGATAAGCCCGGCGGATATGCCTGCGCCCGCTGCAGCGAGAAGCCCTCTTCTGCCTGCGGAAAATTCCTGTGCCGCCTTTTTCCCGGTTCTTCCCCTCAGGGGAAACGATATCACTCTTTCCGGACACACCCCGGCACAAACCCTGCAGCCGCTGCATTCTGAATACACCGTGTCACGGGGATCCTCGCCAATGGCATCCATGGGACACAGCTCCTGGCAGAGTCCGCAGCGGGTACACCCTTCGCTCACGGTCCTCCTGATCAGAGGTCTTCGCGAAAACACGGCAAAGATCGCACCTGCAGGACAGAGATATCTGCACCAGAAGCGCGGGGCAATCAGTGCACAGCCCAGGATCGCCCCGGTGACCAGAACCGTGACCCACGTCAGGGCGAACCGGGGAACGTCGATGCTTGCATAGGCAAGGGTGGTGATGTCGAACTCCCAGGTCAACGGCCTGATCAGATCAAGAGCTCCACCTGCGACGAGAAAAAATACCGGCATGATGAGTGTGCCGTACAGGCGGGTAGCAAGGGCCATGGGAGAGAAAACCAGGATCAGGGAGATTCCGCTGGCGGCAGCGGCAAGGAGAAAGATCAGGAGCAGATACTTCACCCTGACGAGGTGTGTGCGCGCGCGCTTTTTTCCTGGATCATGCTCCGGGTTCCCCTGCGGGATCATGCGGTCTGCAATGTCGATGGTTGTGCCCAGGGGGCAGATGGCGGAACAGAAAAATCGCCCCAGCACCAGGGTGAGGAGGAGAATGATCACCGCGGGCAGGAGCAGGGGAATGACTGTCCTGGAACCGGAGAGGGTAACGGCAAAGATGAGAGGGTCAAGCCTGAGGAAGATATCGACGGGAATCAGGGAAACCAGGGGAAAGGTTGCATAGAACAGGAGGATGAAAAACAGGAGAAGGCTTATGATCCTGGCGATTTTCAGAACGGTCATCACACCTGGATTTTCTTTCGCGTGAGGTGTTCAATGTCCATGCGTCCCAGCCCTCGTTCATGAGCGATCCTGATATGTTTGACCTGCCTGGGCTCCATCTTCTGTCCATACCACGTGAACATGGACACCGCCTGGGCATCGGCTGCCACCATGTCTCGAGAAGCAATGACCGTGTTTTCTTTCAGGACGGTGCCGGGACCTCCCGGACCCCCTGAACTGAGCACCCGGGTGCCGTCGATCACCACGAGCCTTGGTTGAAGAACACGGCACAGATCCACAATGGCCGTATGGAGGTCGTACCTCCAGTGCATGACGGTCCGGTTCAGGATGAGCCCCATCATCCCTTTCATGGACAGGCTCACACCCGTGCTGCCATGGGATTTGGCAACCGGTGCGGCTATGAGCACATCGGATTCCAGGACATCCCGCATGATCTCCGTCTTCTTGAGGGTCTCGGCACCCGGTATGGATACTTCCCTGAAGAAGGCCTTGTTCGTGAGCGCATGCACCACGTCATCATCAAAAAGACTGCACGCTTCCCGAAAACTCTCGATGCACAGTTCAGAGGGACGCAGCGGATTGTCAAGGACGCGAACCCTGGAAGCCCCCGCTTCATTGCACATGGCAACAAGTTCCCTGACCACCTCGGGATTCGTGTTCGTTGCATCATCGACGCCCCCTGTAAAGCTCATGTTCGGCTTGATGACAACGCTCTGTCCCTGCTTCACAAACGCCTTCATGCCACCGAGAAGATCGACGGCTGCCCTCGTGGCTGGCCCGGGGCCGCCCACAGCGATGCCGATATCCGGAACGTCGAGTGCCTTCAGGGGAGAGGGAAGGAGAAATCCCGAAGCCCCCGCAGCGAGAAGCAACCCGGCTTTTGACTGAAAGAGCAGATACTCTCTTCGGGAAAAAGGTCTCTTCATGAAGGATTCAAGATCGAGGAGAAACCGTGCAAGTATCCTGTTGTCCATGACATGTCCTCCTTTCTTGCGAGCACAGTGCAGCCATGTCTTAGAAATAATAATAGGGCATGGACATTCTGATGTACAGGGGATCTCTACAATCGGGAGGGGTTCATGACCCGTTTCGTGTATCGTCTCGCTGTCCGGGGCAGGCTCAAAAAAAACAGGAGCACGACAGGTTCTGTTCCATTGTCTGCGTGCCTTCACGGCCCGGATACATTTTCGTAACCCTGATAAAGGGATTCAAGGTCCACCCGATACAAAACCATACCGTGATGATTAATCTTACATACGGATATTTCTGAGAGTGGAAGGAGAAGCAAGGATGAAAGAGAAAAAAAGCCTCGGTATTATCGCTCTCTTGTGTCTGACAATCTTCATATTCCTGGGCACGCCCTCGCTTGCAGGAGAAAAACTCGTGGTTGCAGTCAACGCCAACTGGCCGCCCATGCAGATGAAAGATGATGCGGGAAACATAACGGGCTACGAGATAGACATGATTCACGCCGTTGCCGCCGAAGCGGGATTTCAGGTCAAGCTCGTGGTCGTACCCTGGAATTCCCTGTTCAAAGAGCTCAAGGCCGGAACCTTCGATGCGGTCATGGCCTCTGTGAGCATCACAAAGGGAAGGACAGCGAGATATGACTTTTCCGATCCGTATTTCTCCACGGAGCAGCTCATCGTGGTACGGAAAGATCAGGCCGAAGTCTCCCTGACAGGAAAAGCCATCGGGATTTTCAACCTGTCGAGACAGGCGGACGCCTTGAGGAAAACCTATGGGTGCAACATGACCTACTACACGGTCGAACAGATCGATCAGGCATTCAGAGATCTTGACCGCGGCGACTTGAGCGGTGTGCTCTGCGACTCACCCGTTGCCCTCACCTATGTCTACTCGCACCCGACGTACCGGGGAACCTTTACTCTTGCCCAGGGCAGTGTGTCCCTGTGCAGTGACATCCCTGCAGAAAAATACGGTATCGCCGTCAGGAAAGGGGATACGTCCACCCTCGATCTCATCAACGAAGGTCTCCAGGCAGTGCGGGCAAAGGGAATAGAATCACAGCTCAAGGAAAAGTGGTTCAAGGATACCCTCCCCGAACCCATGCTCGGCTATGTACACTGATCATGGAACGAGACGAAGCCTTCTGATCTTCTCACTTCTTCGATCTCGCCTATGAACACAAGGAGGTCGTCTTACCCGGTGACGTGAAATCCCGGTGAGACGGCCTCTTTTTTCCCGGTTCTCTCCCAATACGCGTGGCCGGGTTCACCCTGCCCTCTGACCTATTTCTGCTCAGGCCGGTACCGTCATGACACAGTGATGCTTTCCCGGGAACATCTCGCTTTGTTTGTGCACAGAGAGGAGTAGCAGGATTGTATCGTCACCACCCAACAATGCTTACCCGGGAGAAAAGCTCTTGTCTTGTCTGTGCACAGATATTAGTATTGGCCCGAACAGAGACCTGTATGATCTGGAGACAACGAGATGCTCATCTGCGATGTCAGGGACATCGTTCCAACAGGGGTTACCGCGTGTTCTGGCTTTCATCAAAAACGAGGCACGGGAACAGACGAATGAAAGGCTCCGTAGCCGGGTTCCTCGGCCTGTTCCTTATCCTTGCCTGCTGCTTCCTGCCCTCCCCGGCACGCGCAGGTAAAACCTTGGTCTTTGCAGTGAATGCAAACTGGCCGCCCATGCAGATGAAAGAGCACGACGGCACCATCATCGGGTATGAAATCGACATGATCCATGCCCTTGCTGAGGCGGAAGGGTTCCGGATACAGATCGTGGATGTTCCCTGGAGCACGATTTTCAGGGGATTGAACGAAGGACTCTATGATGTGGTCCTTGCCTCGGTGAGCATTACGAAAGCAAGGAGCGCACGATTTGATTTTTCTGATCCGTATTTTTCCGCCACGCAGGTCCTCATTATTCGCAGAAACCAGGCCTTGGGACCGCTCTATGGAAAAGAGATCGGCATTTTCAAGCTGTCGACAGGGGCAGAAACCCTCAGGGCCGCACACAGATGCAAGATGACCTACTATAGTGTTGATGAGATCGATAAGGCCTTTTCCCACCTCGCACGAGGAGACCTCCTGGGAATCCTCCTCGATTCACCTGTTGCGCACGCGTATACCTTTTCACGGAAACGCTTCCTCGAGATGTTCACCATCGCAGCAGATATGCCGGAGGGGTGTACGGATTTACCCAGTGAGGAGTATGGAATCGTGGTAAAAAAAGGAAATACAGAAGTCCTCGATATTCTCAACAGAGGTCTCCGGTCCTTCAGGGATAGCACGATCGAAGCACAGCTTCGGCAGAAGTGGTTTTCTGCTCAGCCCGAGACCGTCATAACCGGAGAATAGCTCTCCATCCGGTATGCCATGCCTCGGGCACAGGGGGCAGCGCCCCCTCGTTTCTCGTAAGACCGAAAAACAGCCATCCTTCCGGTGTGCCATGCAGGATGATCTTCTCTGAACCACGCCGCACTCAATACTTTCTGTTGAGCCAGGAGACTGCCAGGGCCGCCGCATATACGCCTGCAGCACACCACATCACCACGCTGAAACCGAATTCGACCGCGATAAGTGTGGCTGCAGGTGCACTGATAACAGACAGGCACCCATTGATTCCCCATGCCCAGGGCACCAGTGGTTCTTCCCGCCGGGCAACTGCCCTGAGCCCCAGAGGAAACGGCATCCCCATGAGAACGGCGAGGGGTCCCATGAGGAGCAGGGAGAGGAATCCCTTGACGAGCACCGGAAAAGACATGGTCTCCCTCAAAAGCGGTGAGATCACGACAGAACCCAGGAGGATCATGAGTGCGATCGTGGTGAGTATCGAGAGTGCACCCCGACCACCTGTTCGCACCCGGGAGGTCAGCAGGCTTCCCACACCTGAAAATATAAGCATGCAGCTTATGACCGCTGAAGCGGCGTAGAGGGCGTTGCCGAAGTAGAGGATGAATTTCGAGATGAGTACGATCTCCACAAACATGTATCCGATCCCGATACATCCGAAGTACACGAGCACCCGGGAGGATCTCTCGGACTTCCAGCCGATCCTGAAGAGAGGCAGGAGAATCAGGATAACGGCCGCAACTGCAATCTGTACCAGGGTAAAAACGAGGATTACATACCCGAGTTCGAGGAACGGCATCCCCTGCCTGCCGTAGCGTTGGACAATGTCGGGCACGCTCCTGAAGCGGAGAAACTGCGAGAAATACGGCCTGTCATCCGTGATGGGCCTGATGTCGAATTCATACCCCCTGATCAAGGCCCCTCGATCAGGAGCAAGGATCCCATCGAACAAGACAATGAGATCTTCCTCCATGAGCCGGTTGTAGCGTGTCCTCTCTTCAGGCATGATGTCCGGGAGCAGCAGCGGGTCAAAGAGCATCTCGGCGCAGAACCTCCGTATGTTCCCTGCTTCCCTCGAAGAGATGGGGCTTTTCTTCACGATGAAACTCATACTCGCCCACCCGCTTATTGCTGCGATATGTTCCCGGGGGTTGTCCATACCCTGTGATTTCAGAACATGTACGACGCTGGCGAGGATCCTCAGGGGGTTCCTGCTGGGGTAGTCGCGGTAGCAGCTCACCAGGAGAGCACCCTCGGGGCTCAGGAGGTTCCACATCTGCTCGAGTGCTTCGACGGTCATGAGATACGTTTCCTCGAGGGCCCCGATCCCGGACCCTCCCCCGAAGGTTCCGATGTCCGGGAGCATGATGAGTTCGTAGGAGTGCCTCGAAGCCGCGGATGCGATGTAGGGGCGGGACCCCCTGATGAAGAGCTCGACCGTAGGTTGGAGGTGAGGGATCAAGCCATCGCCCCCCTGGAGCAAGACCCCAAGGAGCGCGGCATTCTCTTCCACTGCGTGAACCTTCCCGGTGCCCTTCTCAATGGCCAGGAGAATATCGGCACCTGTGCCCGCATCCAGAACGAGAACCCGCAGCCTCTCCCCCATGGCATAGGCTACGGCCTTCGTGGTGAACGCTAACAGCTTCGCGGTGTCATGTTCCTCCATCTCCAGTCGAGGCCCGATCCAGTCACCATTGAGAAAGACGCCATTAATGACCGGGACCTCTCCGGTAAAGGCGAGACTCAATCCCGGGGCATACCTCAAGCCGGGGGAGGTGATCAGCTCGATCTGGCCGTACGGTGAATTCTTTCTGAGAAGAACAGCGGAATCCGGTATCTCCAGGGCCTTTCTCGCTGCCTTGAATTCGGAGAGGATCAGCGCCGGGGGATTCAGGAGCATCAAAAAAACCATGCCTCCGGAGAGAACGATCAGGCAGAGCAACGAGCGGGGAACCCGCCTGTCGAGAAGCAGGAGAGACGCTCCCAGGGGCACGAGGGCTATGACAGCAGGGAGCTGTTCAGGAAACAAAACCCAGAAAAGACCGATAACGCCGAGACCTCCGGCACCCGAACCCGCGAGATTTGCACTGTAGAGCATGCCGATTCGCTCTGCATGGCATACAAACGCGATCCCGATGGCCAACGCACTGGTAAAGAACGGCAGCATGAACAGAAAAGAGGTGATGAACAGCTGTGCCAGCTGGGTTGGTTCCGAGAAGAGGAGGAAGGAATCGAACCGGATGAATTCGTGCTGGGAAAACCTGACCACGGTTGCCATGAGCCCCGCCGTGATGGTCATGAGCATCGGCAACATCACCTCGTGTCGAGTGGTGAAGAACGTCCGGAAGAGAGCGAGTACGGTTCCTGAAACGCCGAATCCCAGCAGCGCCAGAGAGATCACCATGTAGGCGAAGTGATGCCACTGCGTGATGGAGAGAACCTGCATGAGAACAATCTGGTAGGCGATCAACGCCGATGAGAGAAACCCGAGAGAGCAGAGCAGCCGCCAGGAAAGGGGCTCGTATCCTTTCAATTCCCTCTCCGGAAGGGGACGAACCGTACCGGCATGAGGGCCGTGGTGGTGATCGTGTCTCCCTGTTTCTCCACCAGGGTCAGTGTCTGCACCATGAACGGAGAACCCACGGGAATGATCATTCTTCCGCCATCCTTGAGCTGCTCGATCAGGGGAGGCGGTATGAAGTCGGCAGCCGCCGTGACGACAATGGCATCATAGGGAGCGTACTCCTTCCATCCAAAATATCCATCGTTCCGCGACACGCTCACATTGGCGTATCCCAGGCCCTGAAGCCGCTTCGTCGCAGATTCCGCGAGTTCGGGAATGATCTCAACGGTGTACACACGCTTCACGATCTCCGAGAGAACCGCGGCCTGGTACCCCGAGCCTGTTCCGATCTCGAGAACAGTGAAGTCTTCCCGTGGCTGGATCACGCTCGTCATGTAGGCGACGATATATGGCTGCGAGATGGTCTGGCCATGACCGATGGGCAGAGGTCTATCGCGGTAGGCGCTCGATCTGAGCGACTCCGGAACAAACAGGTGCCTCTCAACAGCACCCATTGCCTTCAGTGTCGCCGGGTCGTCGATCCCGCGAGAACGGATCTGATCTTTCACCATCGCGCTCCTCAGCGAAGGAACATCACTGGCAAGGGAGAGGGTGCCCGAAAGGCCGGCTGAGAGAACAACGACGACCATCAGGACAAACCGTGTCTTTGTCATCTGTGGGCCTCCTTCGGGGATTCGTCACGTCCATCTTGAATAGTATAATAACGATCCCGTGTTCAAAGGAAACCGTGAAAGAGAACGGACACGGGGCATCAGGATTCGGATACGGGGCGTAACGCGGGCTCAATCCTCTGGTTTGGCCTGTGTGTTCCAGGCGTGACTCATGCACGGATTTTTTCGAGAAAATCCAGAATGTCTTCGTCGCTGAGTCCGGCGTGCTCGATGTGAAGGTTTGTTCTGAGCGCACCAAGATCCACCTCCTCAAGCGGTGGATCTGCCTTTTCTCGATCGAGGGCCTCCACAAAAAGTTCCGGGTTGCTTTGTGATCCGAAGAGCAGGTAACGATACCATTCTACAGGTATCCGCAGTGTCTCCTGAACGACAAGGGCTGTGTCGCCCGGAAAAGAAGGAGACAGGATCGCGAGTACGGGATGCCGAGTGAAATCGAGATGCTCTCCGCCGTAGGCCCTTGCGAGAAATTCCCGATTCTGCATGAATCTCTGGTATCCCGTGAGGGAACGCACCAGGGTGTCTGAAAAATTCGCGGTGTTGATAAAGATGAGGTAAATCCGTCCTTCGTAAGCTGCGAGCAGATCGACGCTCCCGGTGTAGAGGTTTCCCAGGTGATACTCGAGGATTTCGAAGCCGCGTTCCGCCACAAAGTAGTGCGCGCAGATCCGGGTGACCTGCTCCTGGTCGGTCATGTGGAGGGGTTTGAGTATCCTTGTCATGGTACACGTGCCTCAGAGTGATCCTCCCGGAACCAGAGGAGAAACTGGTCGGCAATGGTTATCATCTGCTCCCGTGCAGGGGATGCCTCGTGAAAGAGCACCAGGGGTTTTCCTTCGTTGATAGAGTGCTCCAGCCAGGCATCGGGTACGAAAGAGCCCAGGTATCTGGGTCGAACACCGCATTTCCGGGACACGATCTCGGAAAACAGCTGAGAACGCCTGAGCATGGTTGGTGGATCACCCACGCCATGGAGAATCAGGCTTACGTAGAGATCAGGGACGCTCGTTGCGAGCACGTGTATGCAGGCGTAGCATCTCAGGAGAGACATCGGATCATCCCTGCTCATCAGGGTAACCTTCGATCCTTGCCCCATACCCTTGAGCCGTTCGATGGATCCAGAAAGCCCGACCAGGGAAAACCATTCTGATCCTGTACCGGGAATGCCTGCGGAAGGTTCCTCTCCTCGAGAGGGCAGTCGCTGCCCCGCGGAATCACCCGCTTTGATGAGGATGTCGGGAAGACCGTAGAGGCACACCTTGAGCAGACCCTCTGGGGTGTGTCTCGTGGGGAGAGCCTTCATCATCTGCTCAAGGGATGGTTCCGTATCCCCCGGATGATCACGAATGATCACAGGGTGCCTGTTTCTGGCAAGCTCGAGGCAGAGGTTCGCGAGCAGAAAGGTCCTCATCTTCGGAGAACCGGGTGCGCAGACAAACACTGTGCGAAGGGTGTCGATCGATGGGTGGTGCTGTTCGAGACCGGCTCTGTCTTCCTGATTGTCCGAAAGGTAGAATCGGGCTACCTGTTCGAGGCCTCTGACCGGTCCCTGGGTGTCATCCATGGTTATTTGATCTCGATGTATGAGTTCTCCCCGTATTCATTTTCTATCTTGTTGGGGTTGTCAGGATCGCTCACCCACTGTCCATCGACGAAGAACTTGTATTCATACCTGCCGCTGGGAAGCGGCACAATGGTCTGCCACACGCCGGTTCCATCCACATTTTCCATGGGCGTATCGCTCGTTTTCCAGTCGTTGAAATCAGCCACCACGTAGACCTTGTTCGCCTTGGGGGAGTAATAGGTGAATACAACCCCATCCTTGGTAATGACCGGCCTGATGAACTCCTGCTCCTCCTTTTTCCTGGCCCTGCTCTGCTTTTTCAGCAGGAGCACCTCCCTGGCCAGAGAGAGGTAATCATCGAATCCCGTTGAGTTCATGGCATAGTCGCTGATGGGTTTTCCGAGGCTGGATGCCTCCTTGAGCTTGATGTTGAAATTTATGAGCGTCTCGAAGACATTGCCGGCCATGTACTTTTTCAGTTCATCCAGAGACTCGTGGGCGATACGGGTTCTGCGGTCGAACATGGTGGCCAGGGCAGTGACTGCAATCTTGTCCGCCCTCCTGAGGTTCACGATATTGATGGTGTCCAGAAGTTTTGCCAGTCCGTGGAGGGAGAACAACCCGCTTTCGATGGGAATGATGGCCTCTGTACACACAAACAGAGCATTGAAGGTGAGGATCCCGATATTCGGCGGACAGTCGATAATGATGAATTCATATCGATCCTGGATCTGGCCCAGGACTCCGGCGAGATACTGTTCGCGGTGGTCCCTCTGGAGCAGGATGGGTTCTGCTGCGGAGAGCATAATCTCTGAGGGCAGCAGCGAGAGGTTCTCGTTCAGGTGTATGATGACCTGTTCGATGGCCATGGGCGCATTTTCTCTGCCCATGAGAAGATCATAGATACTCTTTGAATAGTCTCCTGGATTCAACCCAAGGCCCAGTGTGGCATGAGCCTGGGGATCGAGATCAACCACGAGCACCTTTTTCTCTAGAAACGCGAGGCACGCACCGAGGTTGATGGTCGTCGTGGTTTTTCCACAACCTCCTTTCTGGTTCATAATGGCGATTGTCCTCATCCTTCCCTCCCCTGAAGTACGCTACACTCCTGCCTCACACTGATTGTTCCTCCACGGTGATCACCCAACTGCTGAGCCTTTCCCGTCATGAACCGATCTCTCTCAATGCAACGGGAGTCTTCGTGGGATGACGTCTAAAGGACATGCTTCGTGGATGCGCTCTCTCCACACGGCCACTGGGGCCAGGAAACATCATTACATTCAATGGTTGGAGAGTATCACTGCCCTTTTCCCCTGTCAACAGAATGATTGGTGGGTTCCCGTGATCATACCTGCCTGAACCGCACAGGAATGCGGTGCTCTTTGAATAAAAAAGATCCTGCAGGTATCTGCAGGGGGTGATGTTCCCATGCAGAGCACCTGGTGCCAGTGCTCTGTCCGGGGAATGAGTGTGCCTGGTGTCTATGCGCCGTCTAGAGAATGGTGTTCGCTCTTCCGGAACCAGGAGTCAGGATCCTTCAGGTACTCTTCGGTATCCTTCAAGGAAAGGTAGTGTTCACGCTCTATCCGGGCGAGGAGATCGAAGAAGGCCTTTTCCCGCTCATCCGTCACCGCGTCGCGCAGGCCTGCATAGAATTCCGCCCCCTTCGCCTCGAAGGCGGTGGCGGTTGCGAGCGCCTTGAGATCGTCGTCGTCGCTGACCGCCTCCTTGTCCACGTTTTGCAGCGCTCCTTTGAGAACATCCTTGATGTTCGTGTTCTTCACGGTCAGCGGAACGCTCTGGGGCCACTTCTCTTTCTTCTCCCACGTCTGGTGGAGGTCCTTGAGCCGCTGGTAGTGCTCAAGTTCGTCGTCCGCTATCTCCTGGAACATGGCCTTGCCCACCGGGTTCCTGGTTCGCTCGGCATGCTTCAGGTAAAATTCCCTCTCGTTCATTTCGTTGTTCAGTGCCAGTTCCAGGGCACTGAGTCTCTCATTCGGCTCCATTGTCCCTCCTTTCGTGATGGCGGGGTACCCCTACCCTGACGAGGCGCCTTCATACTTTCATCGTGCCTCGTTGATCAGTTCAGGGGGTTACACCTCAAGCAGCTCCAGAACGCTCCTGCAGCGGTGTGCCGGGAACCAGTTTCTTCACGACCCCCTTATTTCTGGGCCTGGTACACGTGTACATCGGTCTGCGGGAACGGGATGCTAACTCCTTCAGCATCAAAGCGCTTCTTCACCGCTTCAGTGGTGTCGAAGAACACACCCCAGTAGTCCGAAGTCTTTACCCACACACGCACGGTAAAGTTCACGCTGCTGTCCCCCAGGGACCCCACCACGATCATGGGCTCGGGGTCTTTGAGAATACGGCTGTCACTCTCGATGACGGCCTTGATGAGCGATCGGACCTTGTCGATGTCATCGCTGTAACTCACCCCGAAGACCATGTCAACGCGCCGTTTCTCCTTGGCTGAATAGTTGGTGATGGTGTCCCCCATGATCTTTGAGTTGGGAATGATCACGGTCCTGTTGTCAACCGTGGCAAGCTGGGTCGTAAATACCTGGATCTTCTCGATGCTGCCGGCCACCCCTGCTGCCTCCACATAGTCACCCGCCTTGAAGGGCCTGAAGATGAGGATGAGGAACCCTGCCGCAAAGTTCGAGAGCGACCCCTGCAGTGCCAGGCCGATGGCCAAGCCTGCAGCACCGATGATTGCAATGAAGGAGGTGGTCTGTATCCCGAGCTGGGCAAGCGCCGCGATCACGATAAACACGAGCAGCGCGATGTAGACGAGGTTCTCCACAAAGGAGGTGATCATGGGATCCACGTTGCGTTTCGCAAGGAGCTTTCCCGTAATGCGCTGAAGGATCTTGGCGACCCATCGTCCTATGATGAAGATGAGAAGAGCGGCAACGACCTTGAGCCCGTAGAGCGTTATCAGTTCCTGAATCTTGATCAAAGCGTCTTCCATGCGATGGTACCTCCTTGTGGCAGTATGTGAAGAATGACGTGATCACTCACATCCAATTAATGAACACGCTGTGCCGGCCAAGGGGGCACCTTCAGGCTTTGCAACGCCTGCGTGCCCCACTCAGCCGGATAATAGCCGGAACTGTCTTACTTCATGGGGACGAACTCGACCCTGCGGTTCCTCGCCCTGTTTTCCGCGGTGTCATTGGGCGCAACGGGCCTGGTCAGTCCATATCCACGCGTGGCAAGCCTGTCTGCAGCGATACCGCTCTCCACGAGGTATATCTTCACCGATTCGGCGCGCTGCTGTGAGAGCCTCATGTTGTACTCGGCCGGCCCGATGTTGTCGGTGTGGCCCTGGATCTCCATCTTGGCATCCGGACTGCCCTCGAGGAACATGACAACCTCGTCCAGGATGGGGAGACTCTCGTCCTTGAGATCGGCCTTGGCAAAGTCAAAATAGATGTTTCTGAAGACAAAGGCACCCTCGACAACCTCTTCGATGGGACAGCCCTGCTCATCGACCTTCACCCCGGCAGGGGTTCCCGGACACTTGTCGAGGTAGTCGGGCACACCGTCACCGTCGCTGTCGATGGGACAGCCGAACTGGTCGACCTTCACCCCGGCAGGGGTTGCCGGACACTTGTCGAGGTAGTCGGGTACACCGTCACCATCGCTGTCGATGGGACAGCCGAACCTGTCCACCTTTACCCCGGCAGGGGTTCCAGGACACTTGTCGAGGTAGTCGGGTACACCGTCACCGTCGCTGTCGATGGGACAGCCGAACTCATCGACCTTGACTCCTGCAGGGGTCCCCGGACACTTGTCGATATCATCTGGGACACCGTCTCCATCAGAGTCAATCACCTTCTTTTCTCCACCCAGGGCAAACATGAGACCGAGGGTGTAAACGAGGTTGTGGTTGGTCGTGTCAAAGGAGGTGATGTGCCGGATATCGCCCCTGAGGGCCACGGCTTCAGAGAGGAAATACTTCAATCCACCGCCGTAGTTCACCAGGAAATCGGTGTCGGTCTTCGCTCCCTGCCGATCGTTATCAACGGTTATCCCGCCGAGTCCCGCGGCGAGATACGGCACCAGCTTCTTTTCTGGGAAGAAGTGGTAGAGGGCATCGAAATGGTAGACGTGCGCCCCGACATCCTCATAGGGATCCCAGGTATACGTGCTCAGATTGACGCCCCCGGGATCGTTACTGTTCACGTAGTTGTACACAGCCTCGAGGCCCCAGTTTTCCGTGAGGTTGTATCCCAGGCCGGCCCCATAGGTCCATCCATCATCGAAGTCCTGATCGTGGTCGAAGTGATAGTACCCGCCGAAGATCGTGAGGTTCACGGCGCCGGGCCTGTTTTCTGCCATGACCTGGCCAGAAACACACACAAACAGAACCAGCAGCACAAGACATGCCGGCTTCAGCAAACTTCGTACACCCGTTTTAAACAAGCTCCCCATAGACATACCTCCTCTGTATAATTAGTGCGTTAACACAACTAATTATAATAACGATGAACTGAAAATCAAGGAGATACCATTGAGGAAGATGGCCTTGTTCTGCTCTTCTTTTTTTCCCTTGGGACAGATAAACTTTTTTTCCCGTGGTCAGAAAAACGCTTCGATGCCGGCTGATATTCTTGATAAAAATCCAGGTCCCACCAGGACATAAATGAGACCCCATGCCAGATTTCATGTTGAGCCTCCCGGGTAATTGCACTAGAGTCGGAGATCATGGACCGACCTCTGACGAGCCTGAAGGGCTGGTACATCGACCTGGAGAAACGCGAAGCCCGCCCCGGGGAACTGCCTGATGACGTATCGCGTGCCTTCCTCGGAGGCAGGGGCATCGGCTCGTGGTTTCTGGGCGCCTGCCCCACCGCGGACCCCCTTGCCCATGACGCTCCCCTCGTCTTTGCCACGGGACAGCTCACCGGGTCGCGAATCCCGGCCTCGGGGCGCACGGCAATTTCCGCCTTCTCCCCCCTGACCAACACCATCTGCAGCTGCTCGGTGGGCGGGAGACTCGCCATCGAGATGAGGAAGGCCGGTGCGGACTTCATTCACATCACGGGCAGGGCCGAGACCGAACTCGTCATGACAATCGACAACTCCGGGGTCACGTTCGAAGAGGCTCACCTGGCAGCAGATCTCCCCTTGAGCGAGGTCTTCGCATCCCTTGCCCGCCAAGGAGGCTCCACGGCGGCGATCGGGCCGGGGGCAAAGGCCGGTTGCCGGTATGCCTCCATCATGGTGGATGGGACCTATGCCTCGGGCAGGGGCGGGCTGGGGCTCGTCATGGCCTCCAGGAACCTCCGCGCCATAAATGTAAAGGGCTCATCGCGCCTTACAAGTGTCGACCTTTCCGGGGAAGAGGCTGCCAGGACAGACATCATCCGGCTCTTCGATGCGTCGCCTGCCATTATGGGGAGATCGGGCCTGAAGAACTTCGGCACCGCCACCCTGGTGGACCTCATGGCATCCCGGCGCATGATGCCCACGGCCAACTTCCGCAGGACCTATTTCGAAGGCTACCGGGCGTTTTCCGCACCAACGCTCGCACGGCACGGCCGGGTCACACACCACGCATGCCACGGCTGCCCCATCGCGTGCAAGAAGCGTACGGACACCTCGCTCCCCGAGTTCGAGACCCTCTCCCACTTCGGGGCCCTCAACGAAAACAACGACCTCGCGTCCATCATCGAGGCAAACCGCCTCTGCAACGAAGCCGGGATCGATACCATCACCGCGGCATCCACCATCGCCTGCCTCGCGGAGATCAGGCAGACCCGCTATACCGGCGCCGCCCTCGTGGAAAAGGTGAAAGAAATCGTCACTGGAAAAGGCGATGGCGAGCTTCTCAGGCTGGGCTCCGCGCTCATGGCCCGGGAACTGGGCGTGCCGGAGCTCTCCATGAGCGTGAAATCCCTGGAGCTGCCCGCCTACGATCCCCGCGGGGCATATGGCATGGCGCTGGCCTACGGCACCTCCACCCGCGGTGCATGCCATCTGCGCGCCTACCCCATCGCCCACGAGATCCTGCGAAAGCCTGTTGCCACGGACCGGTTCAGCTTCTCGGGCAAGGCGCGCATCATCAAGATCGCAGAGGACCTCAACAGCGTGGTCGACTCCATCGGCGCCTGCAAGTTCGCCTTCCTCGGGGCATCCCTGGAGGAGTACGCCAAGGGGTTTTCCGCGGTCACGGGGCTGGAGCTCGACACCCAGGACCTGCTCCGCATCGGGGACACCATCTCAAGCCTCGAGCGGCACATCAACACGCTCAGGGGATTCACCCGCGCAGACGACATGCTCCCGCAGAGGTTCTACACCGAGGCCGGCACGAACGGCCCCGGCATCGAGATCCCTCCCATCGACAGGGCCGCCTTCGAAGAGGCGCTGGACCGCTACTACCGGATCAGGGGATGCAATCCCGACGGAACGCTCACCGAGATCCGAACCAGGGGGATCGCGCTGTGCGCAACCAGGTAGAAAAGTATCTGAACAAGCTCCTGGCCCATGGCCTGATAGACGCACGGGAAGACTGCGCCCTCTACGGCCTGGACGACGAGATCTCCACGAACCTGGACCGTGTGCCGGGCGAGGTGGAGAGACTCTTCGAGATCCTGAGCATTTCGAGCCTCGTGCACGCCCGGCCTGGCAGAGACCTGTGGCGGATCATCACCGCGCTCTGTGACGAGTCATTGCTGCTCATCACGCCCCGCGACTCGGAGAGCCTCACCTTCATCCACGACATCCCGGTGGTGGACACCTTCGACCCCGACCAGATCGCCTGCGCCCTGAACCGGAGGAAGGGCTGCATCGTGAGGGACTCGGGCATCGTGACCCTCGGGAGCGTCTCCGTTGAACAGGCCTTCATCGTCTTGAGCTCCATCTGCTTCGCCTGCTTCGTGAAGTACTTTTCAGACATCCTAAACACCATCTGCGAATTCTCCCCGGAGATCCGACCGGAGCACGCGCATTTTGAACAGGCCCTCGAACTCCTGGATGGATTCAGGCCTCCCTCGGGCATCAATGACCTGCCTGCACGCATTCCTGATACCGAGGAGGGGATCGTCCATGCCATGGACATCACGGGAAAGCTCATGGTCTCAAGGAGGCTGGTGGACTCCTTCTTCGGAAACATCTCGTGCCTCAAAGGGGACGACCTCTACATCTCCCAGACCGGCTCATCCCTGGATGAGCTCCCCGGGTATATCGACAGGGTGCCCCTCGACGGGTCGTCCACCTGCGACCTCACCTCCTCTTCCGAGCTCATGGCCCACCTGAGGATCTATGAGCTCACGGGTCACAGGCTTATCATCCACGGCCATCCGAAGTTCTCCGTGATCATGTCCATGTTCGGAGGTGAGCTGCCCTTTGGCCAGAGACGCTCCGTGGGCGGGATCCCCGTCGTGTCGGGCGAGGTGGGAGCCGGCAGGCGCGGCCTCATGCACACCCTGCCCGAGGCCCTGGTGGAAGGCCACGCCGCCATCGTCTCCGGGCACGGCACGTTCTTAAGCGATGCAGCGTCCTTTTCCAACGCCTTCGAGAGGCTCTCGGCAATCGAACACCGCTGCTACGAAACTTACTTCGAAACGCTCAGGAAAAACGGCATCGAGGTGCCCTGACACTCCGGGGCGATGCCTTGCGCCATGGTGCCGGATCAGCGACCGCGCCTGTCCGCGCGTGGATTGTCGGGATCGTCTTTACCGGATGATTTCAGCAGTGCATCCGCGTCAATGACTCTGATGGAGCGGTTCCGGACCTCGAGAACCCCCTCTGTCTCCAGCTTGCGAAAGACCCGGGAGAGCGTCTCCGGCGTGGTGCCCAGGACCTTGGCCAGCTCCCGCTGGGAAAACCCGAGTTCGATCACCTCCCCTGCCCCCTGCTGAACCAGCACAGCTGCAAGGTAGGCCGACAGGCGCTGGGGAATGTCCTTGAGGGCCAGGGCCTCGATGAGACTGAGCGACTCCTTGAGTCTCCTCGAGAGCACGAGCAGCATGTTGAAGAGGAGCGAGGGTTCCTTGCGTGCCACGGACTCCAGCACTTTTGCCGAGAAGGAGAAAATGCGCACCTCGTCGAGGGCCATGGCACTGGCGGGCGAGAACTCATCGGCAAGGGCCGTGAGGCAGAAGGGCTCGCCGGGTCCGAACATGAAGATGGTCTGTTCCCTGCCGTCTTCCGAGGCCTTGAAGATCTTCACCCTGCCCCAGATCACGAGGTAGAGGGCCTGGGCCTCGTCCTCCTGGATGAAGATCGCCTCGCCGGGCCGATACCGCCGCTCGCTCGCACACCCTGCCAGGATCCTGAGCTGATCGTCGGGTAGTCCCTTGAAGAGCGGAATGTGTGAAAGGATCTCGAAGGCCTCCATACGTTCTCTCTCTTTCACATTTTGTTGATCTGGATCAATGCCATTTTTCACCTGATGTCTGATACAAAAGTATTACGAAAAAAAATCAGGGAGGACGAGGCACATGATCAGCATGACGGAAAAGGGCAGAAAAGAGATCGAGAGACGGTATGCACATCGTGACGGGTGCGCACTCAGAATCCTGATGCGGTTCGCCTGAGGCGGTCCGCAGCTGCGGCTGGCTCTGGATGAGCCGAAGGACAACGACGAGACATTTGAAATTGACGGATTCACCTTTATTATTGGTAGAAGCACCCTGGATCTTGTCGGGAACATCACCATCGATGCTGATTTCCGGGGACTGAACATCGCATCGCGAGTGACCCCTGGCTATTCGTCGGGGAGCTGTTCGCTGTAAGCAGGGGTTTGATTTTGAAGGACCGCGAGGGAGATACTGACATGAGCACGCAGAGCAACAGCGGCATATCCCGGAGAACGTTTCTCAAGGCCGCGGGCGGGGTCACACTGGCCTCAACCGTGGGGCTGCCGAAACCCACCCGGGCACAGGAGACCGGAAGGCTCGCCACGCTCATCGACCTGAGCCTGTGCGACGGGTGCCCGGAACGCGACACCCCTGCCTGCATCGTAGCCTGCCGGGCCAAAAACATCGAGACCGTGCCCGAACCCGTGGACCCCATCCCGAAGCTCCTGCCCAGGGGAAAGATCGAAGACTGGTCCAAGAAGAAGGACGTGACCGACCGGCTCACTCCCTACACCTATCTCTACATCCAGAAGGCGGACGTTGAATACAACGGAAAACAGAAAACCCTCCACATCCCCAGGCGCTGCATGCACTGCGACAACCCTGCCTGCGCCACGATCTGTCCCTTTACCGCAAACCACAAGGACACAACCGGGGCCGTGGTGATCAACAAGAACCTGTGCTTCGGCGGCGCCAAGTGCCGAACCGTGTGCCCCTGGGATATCCCCCAGCGCCAGTCCGGCATCGGCATCTACCTGCACATCCTGCCCACCCTGGCGGGAAACGGCGTGATGTTCAAGTGCGACCTCTGCCTCGACCTGATCGTCGAGGGCAGGAACCCCGTGTGCGTGGATGCCTGCCCGAGGCAGGCCCTGCTCATCGGGCCCAGAGAGGACATCTACGCCGAGGCCAGGAGGCGAACAGAATCCATGAACGGCTTCATCTACGGTGACACGGAAAACGGCGGGACCTCAACGCTTTATGTCTCACCGGTGCCCTTCGATCTCATCAATGCCGCAATCGACACCGGCCCGGGAAAGCCCCACTTCAACCCCGTGGTGCGGAGCATGGCAAAAACCGATGCCATGGGAACCGCCGTGCTGCTGGCGCCCATTGCAGGCCTTGTTGCAGGGGTGGCTGCTGCTGCAGGCTCACTGAAGAAGTCATCCAAAGAGGAAGGCCCACATGAGTGACCGGATCCTGTACGACAAAGGCCTGGTGAAGCGCCACAGCACGATCGTGCTCATCGAGCACTGGGCCATCGCCATCTCCGGCCTGCTCCTGGTGCTCACCGGCATCTTCCAGCTCCCCATCGCGCAGCGCTACTACATCACCGAGGTGCCGGGGCTCACCTGGTCTGGGGACTTCATCTTCTCGCTGAACATCCACTACGCGGCATCCGTGGTCTTCATCGCGGCATGCCTGTTCCACGTCTTCTACCACGCTCTGCTCGGTCACAAAGCCATGCTCCCGAAAAAAGGCGACATCCGCCAGTCCATCCAGGTGATCAAAAGCTTCCTGGGAAAGGCCGAGGAGCCCCCGTTCCACAAGTACCTGCCCGAGCAGCGGCTGGCCTATGCCGGCATGGTAATGATCATTGCAGGGCTCATCATCTCCGGGCTCGTCAAGACCTACAAGAACATCTTTGCGCCCGACCTGTCGCTGGGGATCCTCCTGTGGGCCACCTGGGTGCACAACCTCCTGTTCATCCTCTTTGTGCTTGCCTTCTTCGCCCACATGGCAGCCATCGTCATCAAGCCCAACCGGCCCATGGTGCGCTCCATCTTCACCGGCAACATCCGCCTGGACTACGCGCGCCACCGCCACCCTTTGTGGATCGCGGAGCTGGAGCCGCCCCCTGCCCTGCCCGAACAGACTCAGCCCGAGACACCCAGCAGGGAGCCCGCAGGTGAAGAAGAACCACTCCAGGACGTTTCCCTGCCCGAACCTCCCGATACAGAAGAGGAACCTGCTGAACCGGCACCGGAGAGCGAGGAAGAGCACCCCGAACCCCCCGTAAAGAACATCGGAGAACCAGACACGAACCACAAACCCTGAATCAGACCATACAATCCCCAGTTCATGCGCGGGAGCAAGGAGTTCACAGCTCACCTCTCCCGCGCACTTTTTTTTGCCTGTTCCGCATCTTTCTGGTATCGTGGCCCAGAGCCACCAACGATAAAGCACCCTGGACTGTCATGCCCCATTCATGGAAACACATTTATGGGAGGGAGAGCACACATCCATCCACACACCCTTCAGGGACGGAGTGCGCACCGAAGTTACCCATGATCGTTGAGCGGGCTTTTCACGGCTCCGGCCCCTTTGCACATGACATGGGTATAAATCATGGTTGTATTGACATTCTTGTTGCCGAGAAGTTCCTGGGCCGTTCTGATGTCATATGAGATCAACTCCGAGCACTTCCTGATACAGGAATAGCTCTGCAGTGAATGCCAGGTTCTGTGTGTAGGATGCCACATTGCATGATCTAGCCAAGTGTGACAGGAAAGACTCTATCTCCAGTCTGCCTATTTCACGAGGATGACGCATCTGATGAAACAGAAGATGCCTCTTAATCCATGAGATATAGTTCTCAAGTTTCGCACCCCTAATAGAAGGATTTGGGGATGGAAAGTCAATCAAAAGGTGAAAGAAAGTGGTGAAAGGGA